>JAAGKN010000359.1_pt1 | contig 90423 bp, 99 predicted proteins | sample 6206371 | NCBI WGS metagenome assembly JAAGKN01 (sample SAMN11533720, study PRJNA540317) | gut metagenome | isolation source: fecal pellets from male and female animal of same cohort | host: Peromyscus leucopus | place: USA:CA | collected 2017 | reverse complement strand
ACTAAATCAGTTTAAAATTAAGTTATATATATAAAGTGGAGGTGAAATTAAATTGGCTAGTGAAAAAATAATCAAAGCAAAAGAAGAGGAAGTAAAAAAATTAGCTGAAAAAATGAAAGATGCTAGTTTAGTCCTTTTAGTTGACTATAGAGGAATTAACGTAGCTGATGATACAGTTTTAAGAAAAAGTGTTAGAGAAATCGGTGCAGAATATTCTGTAATCAAAAATAACATCACAAGAAGAGCTTTAAAAGAATGTGGAATCGATACATTAGATGAAGCATTAGAAGGACCTACAGCTGTTATTATAGCTCAAGAAGAATACTTACCAGCATTAAAAGCAATCTACAAATTTGCTAAAGAAAATGATTACTACACTATGAAAGGTGGAGTACTAGAAGGTAAAGTATCAACAGTTGAAGAATTAAAAACTCTTGCACAATTACCATCAAGAGAAGAACTTATTGCAAAATTGGCTGGATGCTTACTTGCAAACGTATCAAAACTTGCTGCTACACTTGATGCAGTTAGAGTTAAAAAAGAATCAGAAGAATAATATTTTGAAAATAGCTTAAATCAAATTTAAGCCAAAAATAAAGTAACCTTGTGTTACAACATTCACTTAAAATGATAGTAATATCTATCGAAATAAATAAAAAAATATATTAGGAGGATTTTAAAATGAGTGAAAAAACAGATAAAATGTTAGAAGAAATCGATAGCTTAACAGTAGTTGAATTATCAGAATTAGTAAAAGGAATTGAAGAAAAATACGGAGTAACTGCAGCAGCAGTTGCAGCACCTGCAGCAGGAGCTGGAGCAGAAGCAGCAGCTGAAAAATCAGATTTTGATGTTGTATTAACAGATGCTGGTGGAAACAAAATAGCTGTTATCAAAGTAGTTAGAGAAGTTACAGGATTAGGATTAAAAGAAGCTAAAGAATTAGTTGACGGAGCTCCTAAAACAATTAAAGAAGGTGTAGCTAAAGACGAAGCTGAAGCTATGAAAGCTAAATTTGTTGAAGCTGGTGCAACAGTTGAATTAAAATAGTTTAATTTCACAAATTTATATATAAAGGACTTTACATGATGTAAGGTCCTTTTTTTATTCGAAAAAATATTGATAAAATAAATGCTTTATGATATTATTTTTATTAGATATTAAAAGAATATCTAATAAATTTTAAGAGTGTAAATTAGATGAATTCAAATAGTACTAAAATTTTAAAAAGTCTAGTGTCATTTGTAATACTATTCTATATCATTATTTCGATAGTAGGACTTATACAAAATTACTTTTATAAAAATATAACAAGTATAAATCAGTCTGTAACAGCAACTTCTAAATATGCTACTTTAAATTTATACTTTTTAAAAATAACAAAAGAAAATGATGTAAGAATAAAAAAATATGGATTAGTTGATAATGATGATACATCAAGCTATTTTATTACATTTGAGAACGAAGATGGAACTACAAATACTTTCTTAAAAATGGGAGATATTATTTATTTAAACAATATGAAAATCTGTGATAATGTTGAAGAATTTAAAGTTATTGTAGATAAAACTCTAAAAACTAGTATTTCTGTAGATGTTAGAATTTTAGGAAAGACATATTCATCACAATATGTTATTTTGAGTTAGGAGACAAAAGAAATGGTTAGAAAAATATTTTTAAAATTATTCGGTATAATAGACTTCATAAAGGATTTTCTTATAACTTGGGGAGTTAAAATTTTAATTGTTATTTTTATTTTTGTAATACTTCACAATGTTATAAAAATAAGTGAAATATCATCAAGATATCAAGGAGAGTATAAAAATCTTACTTCAATATATGAAGAAGAAAGAAAATTCATGAATTACTATACTGCAGGTGAAGGAGATAGAACAATAGTTATACTTCCAGAATTTGGTGCACAATCTCCAGTTATACAATATAAATCATTAGTAGATGGATTAAAAGATAATTGCAGAGTTGTAGTAGTAGAATACTTTGGTTATGGATTTAGTATGTCTATGAAAGATCATAGAAGATCTAACGAAAATATAGTAGAAGAAGTAAAAAGATTATTGGAAGAAAACGAAATTTATGGACCATATACATTACTTGTATCAGATACATCAAATGTTTATGCAATGAGTTTTCAAGAAAGATATCCAGATTTAGTTTCAAGTATAATTTCAGTAAATGGTGTGTATCCATCAGAAGTTAAAAATGACTTTTTATTAAGAAATCTTAGAGCAAGAGTATCAAACGTAAATATAAATTCAATTTGGGAATTAACTGGATTTGAAAGAATTTTAAGTTTCTATTACTGAAGATGTATTTTATATAGATGAAATGAGAAAATTAGATAATGTTTATACAAAAGAAGAAATTTCAGTATATAGAAATAGAATAGGAAGTTCTTATCTAACAAGAACAATGGTTAGAGAAATAAATAAATTAGAAGAAAATATGACAGAGATGAAGAATTATGTATATCCAGATTACTTACCTGTATTACAAGTATTATCATCTGAGAAAAAAGGAATATACGAAGCTTATAAGAATGAAAAGAAATCTGATAGAAATTTAGTTGATTTAGCAGAAGGAGTTATCACAAACGATAGAATTCAAAAAGTTGAAACAGTTGAAGGAGATAAGCAAATGCTACAACTTTCTAATCCAAAGGACTTATTAAATACAATAAAAAGTTTTTTAGGATATTAAAATAATACGATATTAAATAAAAAAAGAGAACCTGAAGTGCTAAGCCTCAAGGTTCTTTTTGTTTAGTAATAGGCTTTTGCCCAATTTTGTACATAATTGAAAATACTTAAAAATTCGAGTTTATATGTCTTACTTTGTCATTTACATAAAGTTGACAAAACCTCTAAAATATAGTATTCTATAATATGCAATAATTAAGAAAAAACAACTTTTAGTATAATAAATAATAAAAAAAGAGGAATTTATGAGAAAGAAAATAACAGCTCTAATAAGCTTTTTAATATTAATAATTATAATGGTTGTTTTAGTTATGTGTTTTAAAACAGAATCAATAGTAAAAGACACAGATAAGATTCAAGTTGTAGCAACACTTTTTCCACAATATGATTTTGCAAAACAAATTGGTGGAGATAAAATTGATGTAAAACTTTTACTAAATTCTGGTGTTGAAACACATAATTATGAACCAACAGCCAAAGATATGATAACAATTTTAAATAATTCAGATATGTTTTTATATACGGGAACTGCTTTAGAACCATGGACAGAAAAAATAGTTTCGAATTTAAATGGGAATGAATGTAAAGCGTTAGATATATCAAAAAATATAGAATTAATTACAATAGAAGAATTTGAAGAAAATCATATAAATTCAGAAATAGTTTATGAAGAAGAACATCATGATGAACATGAAGAAATTTATGATGGACATATTTGGTTAAATCCTAAAAATGCAATTATTATGATTGATAATATATTAGAAGAAATTTGCAAAATAGATCCAGAAAATAGTAACTATTATAAGCAAAATGCTGAAGATTATAAAAAGCAAATTTTAGAACTTGATGGTAAATTATCTAATATAATAGAAAACAGCTCAAACAAAGAAATAGCAGTTGGTGGAGAATTTGCATATAGTTATCTTGTAAATGAATATAATTTAGATTTTGTAAGTGTTTATACAAACTGTGGAGAGGGAGAAGACCCAAGTATTACAAAAGTAAAATCAGTTATAGATTATATAAACAAACATAATTTACCAGCAGTATATTATGAAGAATTGAGTGAAGGAACAGTTGCAAAAATGATTGCAGAAGAAACAGAGGCAGAAGCTTTGGTATTATATTCAATTCATAATGGAAATCCAGAAGAGGATACTTATGTATCTTTAATGAATAAAAATATAGAAAATTTAGAAAAAGGATTAAAATAAAATGACTATATTAGAAGTAGAAAAGTTAAAAGTTTCATATTCAAACCATGTTGCTCTTGAAAATATCAATTTTAAAATTGAAGATGGGGAATATGTTTGTTTAGTTGGAGAAAATGGTTCAGGAAAAAGTACTCTAGTAAAAACTATAGTAGGTCTTTTAAAGCCTGAGGAAGGCAAAATAAGCTTAAATATTTCTTTAGATGAGGTATCATATTTATCACAAACAAATTTAAAAGATTTAGATTTTCCTGCAACATCAAAAGAAATAATAATGTCTGGAGTTCAAAAACATAATAAAATACCATTTTATACAAAAAAAGATAAAGAAATTTATCAGGAAGTGATTAAAAAGTTAAAAATAGAAGATTTGCAATATAGAAGAATTGGAGATTTATCTGGTGGTCAAAAACAAAGAGTTTTAATTGCAAGAGCTTTAATAAGACAACCTAAACTTTTAATATTAGACGAGCCAGCAACAGGACTTGATTATAATATAACAAAAGAACTTTATAAAATATTAGCAAATGAAAATAAAGAAAATAAAATGACAATTGTTATGGCAACACATGATTTAGATGAAATAAATGAAATTAAACCTAGAATAATATCGCTTGCAAAAACAGTAAAATATGATGGAAACATAGAAGGTTGGAAAGGATTTTAAAAATGGCAGAAATATTAAATTTATTATCTTATACATTTATGCAAAGAGCAATTCTTTGTGGAATAGCAATATCTTTTTCAGCTGCTTTAATTGGTGTAATTCTTACACTTAAAAACTATTCAATGATTGGACATGGACTTGGAGAAGTAGGATTTGCAGCACTTTCACTTGCAGTCGCACTTGGGTTATCTCCAATAGCTGTATCTATTCCTATAGTAATAATTGCAGCAATAATAATAATGTTTATAAGTCAAAGAAAAGGAGAATCAGCAGATATTATAATTGCATTAGTAGCAACAGGTGCTTTAGCACTTGGAGTAATTATAACATCATTTTCAAGTGGATTTGGAACAGATAGCTATAACTATATGTTTGGAAGCATATTAACAATGACAAAATCAGATGTACTTTTAAGTATAATACTTACAATATTATCAATTGGAATTTACATAGTATTTTATAATAGATTATTTTTAATAACATTTGATGAGAAATATGCAAAAGCATGTGGAATTAATGTTTCATTATATCAATTCTTAATTGCTTTAATTACAGCATTAGTAGTTGTAGTTGGTATGAGAATGATGGGAACATTGTTAATTTCAAGCTTAATAGTATTTCCAGCAATCATTGCTAAAAAATTTACAACAAGTTTTAAAGGGCTAGTTGTAATGTCTGTGCTTACATCAGTAATTTGTTTCTTGATAGGTATATTTGTGTCTTTCTTCTTGAATATGCCAACAGGAGCAGGAATTGTTTTAGTATATATTATACTTTTAGCTATAAGTTCAATATGTTGCAAGTTAGCAAGAATTTAAAATAAATGCAAAGAAGCCGTCAGAGTAAAACTCTGACGGCTTCTTTTACTTGTTATTACGTATCTTCCAGGTCCTTGGGCTTGCAGGCAACGGCAAGAATAAAAAAGATGCTCCAAGAAATCAACGTGACAAACAGGGCACCCCATTTTATCCCATCCATGGTAGTACGGGCAAGTGCCACCACAGGCGCTTCAAGAGCAAAGATAGCAGTGCCGACGAGGGCAACAAAATATCCCGCCGAGCGTTTCTTTTTGCTGTCTTTTGCGCTTAGATAGCGTTCCAGATACTCAAAAAAGAGCATGCTGAACATGAAGAACATAAAGAACATGGGAATAGCATAGTTGTAGTTTTCCGGAATTAAGAAGTAGTAGTTGATTACGGAGATGATGAAACCCAGCAGAAGACCGAGCAGGCAATCCCGAACCAATTGTTTTCTTAATTTCATGACATACACTCCTTCCAAAATTATTAGGACTGGTTTTGGTACATCTATATTCGATATTCGCTAAGTAATATTATATCATAAACTTATGTAAACAACAAGAGTTTGTAGTTGATTTTTCTGGTCTTAATGTTATAATGTAATGGTAAAGGGGGAATTTTAATGATACCAGAAAAATTAAAAGCAGGAGACGAGGTTAGAGTAATTGCTCCATCAAGAAGTATGGCAATGCTTGGAGAAGATTGCAAGAAAATAGCAACTGAAAGATTAGAAGCTTTAGGGTTAAAAGTTACATTTGGAAAATATGTAATGGAATCAGATGAAGATTATACATGTGCATCTACTGAGCATAGAGCAGAGGACTTAAATGATGCATTTAAGGATAAAAATGTTAAAGCAATATTAACAGTAATAGGTGGATTCAATTCTAATCAAATTTTAGATTATATAGATTATGAAGCTATAAAACAAAATCCAAAAATCTTTTGTGGATTTTCAGATATAACAGCTTTATCAAATGCAATTCATGCCAAAACAGGGCTAGTAACATATTCAGGACCACATTATTCAAGCTTTGGAATGCTTAAAGGATTTGAATATGAATTAGAATATTTTAAGAAAATGTTTTTCCAAGCTGAAGAATTTGAAGTTGAAAGTTCAAAAGAGTGGAGCGATGACCTTTGGTTTTTAGACCAAGAAAACAGAAAATTCATTCCAAATGATGGTATGTTTGTAATAAATGAAGGTGTAGCAGAAGGAGATATAGTTGGTGGAAATTTGTGTACTTTAAATTTATTACAAGGTACAGATTATATGCCAAACATAGAAGGAAAAGTTTTATTTATCGAAGATGATAATGAATCTGGAAATATTTTCTTAATGAATTTCGATAGAGATTTACAATCATTAATTCATACAAAAGAATTCAAAAACATAAAAGCTATAGTTATTGGAAGAAATCAAAATGGTTGCAATATGAGTAGAGAAAAATGGATTAAAATGATAAAAAATAAACCAGAATTAAAAGATATTCCAGTAATAGCAGGAGCAGATTTTGGACATACAACACCAATAATTGCTTTTCCAATTGGTGGTCATGCAAAATTAGAAGCAATTAATGGAAAAATAAAATTATTAATAAAAGGATAAAATATGATATACGAATTTGAAGTTATAGGAGATATAAAAGGAAAAGCAAGACCTAGAGTAAATACTTATACAGCAACTGCATATACTCCAAGCAATACAAAAGATTATGAGAATTTGATAAAACAATATTTTAAAATTAAATATCCAAGATATGTACCTTTAGAAAATAGAGTATCTGTAAAAATTATAGCTTACTTTAAAGTGCCAAAAGCTACAAGTAAGAAAAATGCAGAAAGTATGTTAAACGGAGAAATTGCTCCAACGAAAAAGCCAGATATTGATAATGTAGTAAAGATTATATTAGATGCATTAAATAAAATGGCATTTAAAGATGATAATCAAATTACTAAATTAGAAGTAGAAAAGGTATATGGAGAAGTAGAAAAAATTTATGTAAAAATTGAAGAATATTAAATTAGGCAAGCTTAAATAGTTCTATGAAACCTTCAAAGTGAATACACTTTAAAAAAAGTATTCATTTGGAGGTTTTCTTTATTATGAGAGAGTTATCTATAGAAGAGCGTGCAGTAAAAGTTGCACAATACATAATTGAAACAGAAGATACTGTAAGGGGTGCTGCTAGAAAGTTTGGAATTAGTAAAAGCAGTATTCATAAAGACGTTAGCCAAAGATTGTTAAATATAAATTATGCATTAGCAATGGAGGTTAGAAAAGTTTTAGATAAAAATAAAGCTGAAAGACATATTAGAGGGGGAATGGCAACAAAATTAAAATATAGTCATTTGCATGAAGAGGACGAAAGAATGCTAAATTAAGCCATTTTTACCAATTGTTACACAAATGAAATAAAGATGTAATTTAAAAGATAAATAACCATATTTTTAACACGAAACCCAGTATTTTCAATACTTACAAAGAAAATCACAAATACTACGACTTTTGACTTTTTGTATGTCCTGTGATATAAAAAGTACATCAAAAGCGAAAGAAGTAGGTGATTGGAAAATGGGAATTTACAGATCTGAAATTGCAGACTTAAGAAAAAATATTGAAAATAACATAGGACAAAAAATTATAATAAAAGAGTCACCAGGAAAAAGAAGTAAGCCACAAGAAAAATCAGCAACAATTGAAAACGTGTATCAAAGCTATTTTAGAGTAAGATTTGATAATGCTGATAGAGTTGGATCTTATAATTATACTGACCTTTTCACAAGATCAGTAGAGGTTAGTATGTATAATGGCGAAGGATATGAACCATTAGTACAACCACAATTAGAAGTAAAGAAACCAAGAGCACATGCAGAAACAATACAAAATTCCTAAGAAATTAGGAATTTTTTTTGTATATCCTCATATAAATGTTAAAAAGAGAACATTTAAGGAGGATTTTTTTATGGAGAAAGACATAGTAGTTATAAATAAAAGATTATTCAGAGAAACAAGAACAATTGAAGTAAGTGGAGATATTATTGTTCCAGACATTAAGCCAGATATTGTTAGTGTTATAAATACAAATGGATTAGGGTATTTATACAAAGAGGATACTCAATCTGGCAGAGTTAGAGTTGATGGAAATTTAGATACATATATTGTGTATCTTGCTGATAATGGAGAAACAAGAAGTATTCAAAATACTTTTACATTTTCTGAAAGCATGGAAAGCAATAATCTAAAGGAAAACTCATTTTTAAAACATGAAGTTGTAGTGGAAAGTGTTGAAGCTAAAGTATTAAACGAAAGAAAATTATCAATTTCAGGAAAAGTAAGAATCAAGCTAGAAGCATTTGAAAAAGAAGATGTTGAAATTCAAAATAGTATGGAATTAGATAATCTTGAAGTTCTAAAAGAAAACTGTGAAGTAAAATCTTTAATAGAAGTGAATAGAATAAAAACATCTATTAAAGAAGATATTGCAGTAGACAATACTTTAGAAGTTGCAGAAATTTTAAAAGTTGATATTGATATCAAAAACATAGAAAACAAAATTAGTTACAACAAAGTTTTGGCAAAAGCAGATGCTGATGTAAGAGTAATATTTTTAACAGAAGATAATAAAATAGGATTAGCTAAACCGAAATACCAGTAATGAGTTTCATTGATATAGCTAATATTACAGATAATGATATTTGTGATGTAAATTATTCAATAAGAAATATGTTGTTTAAACCAAATTCAAAAGAAATGCACTCAATAAATGCTCAAGTAGAATTTGATGTGTCTTGTGAGGCGTATAGAACAAAGAGTTTAGAAGTTATTGAAGATATGTATTCTACAAGAAACAATATTGATTTCACAAGAAGAGATATACAGGTACAACTTGCACAGAGTGAAACTTCTCAAACTATAACTATGAATGAAAAAGTTTTGGTTGAAGATGTTTTAAATATCTTAGAGGTAAATAGTCAAGTTAGAGTTGTAAATGTTAATAGAACTGGAAATTATTATAATCATGAGTGCGAGTTAAATCTTGATTTCTATTATGAAGCTGATAATAGAAATGGTTTAAATGTTAAGAGTGCTACTATACCATTTATGGTTAAATTTGAAGGCGAAGAAAGAAGTCTTGAATTTAAGATTTCGAAAAAACAATTCACAATTAGTAACGAAAATGTGGATTGTGATATTGAGATTTTTGCTAAACAAGTGGATAGCAGTTTAAAGAGAATTAGTATTATGGATAATGTTGAAGTTACTCCATTAGAAGAGGAAAATGAGTATAAGATGTTTATGTATTTTGTGAAAGCAGGCGACTCTATTTGGAGTATTGCTAAGAGATTTAAAGTTTGCATGGATGATATTATTAAACTTAACAATTTACAAGAACCAAGCAAGATTGATATTGGACAGAGATTATATATTATGAGATAAGACGGGAGACCGTCTTTTTTCTATAGAAAGGGGATGAAGTGTGAGAGGTAATTTATATTCGAGGAAGAGGATTGTACTTCCAAGTATTAGAGAACTTAACAGTGTGAAAGCTTTGATGCTTATTTTGTTTGGAACAATTATTTTGGGGATTAGCTTATTTTTGCGAAGTGCATATCCTGTTTTTAAAGCTACTTGTGAAACTGCTGCATCTTCAAAAGGAACGAAGATTGTTAATGATGAAGTTAATAAGGTTATGAGAAATTATTCTTATGATAAGCTTATAACTATTGAGAAGAATGAAGATGGGAAAATTACTCTTATTAGGGCTGATTCAATCTGTATAAATGATATTGTTACTAATATTGTTTCAAATATTCAAAGAGAATTTGATAAAATTCCTACTATTAGTGTTTATATTAATATGGGGAGTGTTAGTCGGGGTTAGCGTTTTAAGGAATTTAGAACCTAGATTTGAAGTTGAGCTTGAGAGTGCAGGAAGTATTACTGCTAATATTAGAACAGAGTTTGAGTCCATTGGTATTAATCAGACTCATCATAAGATTTATTTAGATATTGATTCTAGTGTTGGTATTTTAACTCCTTTTGATACGTTTAGAAAAGAGGTTAACACAGAAGTTTTGCTTACAGAGGCTGTTATTGTTGGCGATGTGCCTGACACTTATTATAATTTGGAAGGATTTGAAACACCAGAAGATACGTATAATTTTGTGGAATAAAAAAAGAAAGTGCCTATGCACTTTCTTTTCTCATGTATACAATTTTAATTAACTGAAGCAGACTGACGACAAAATTTAATGTTTCACTAATATAGATAGATAAAATATATCCTAGAAGCCCGAGTTTAGGAACGCAGAAGTAAATGAAACTTGTGCTAATAACTAAATCGCAAATATTTACTATCATAACACCCACTTGTGCATCTAAGCCTCTTAAAACACTATCTACAACAGTATCTACATATATTAAAGTAGCAAGAGGTGCAAATATTTTTATGTAATAGCCAACATTTATATCTTTATAAAGCAAATTGCCTAAAGCATCTGAAAAGATAAAAAGTACTAAACTTAATAAAAGTGAAGCTCCTAAAATACAAATAAGAAGTAAAGTTGTCATTTGTTTTGTACGTTTATAATCTTTTTTTGCATGATATCTTGAAAATTCAGGTATAAGCAAACTTGCAAAAGACTTTACTAAAATATCAGGGAACATTATTACAGGCAAAGCCATACCATTAATTATTCCATATTTAGAAAGCGATTCACTACAATGAATTCCACTTTTTTCCAAACTAGAAGGAATAATTAATTGTTTAAAAGTAGAAAGACCAGAGCGTATGTATGAAGTAATCGCAATTGGCATTGAAATTCGTAATATCTTATGTGTATAGTGGTTACTTTTGGCTAGTTCTGGATAATGATTATATTTTCTTTTATCAAATAAATAGACAATGTATATAAAAACAAAAGAAATTATTTCGGAAATTAAATCTCCTAAAATTAAAGCAAAACAAGCATAAGTCAATCCAGAAGGTAAATACAAATTAATTAGAAAAGCACAAACAAAAACTTTTGCAACATGCTCAATAAATTGACCAATTGCATTCTTGTAAATCCTACGGACACCTGCTAAATAGCCAGAAATTGCAGATGACATTGCAATAAGTGGCAAAGCAAGCGAGAAGAGGTAGATAACAGATTTATCAACTTTATTATGAAGACATTTTGCAACAATGAAATCAGCATTTACAAAAAATATTAAACTTGTTGATATACTAGTAATTAAAGTTATATAAATACATCTTTTCATAACTTTTTTTATTCCACCATTATTATCCAAGCGCAAGTTCTTCTGATACTACACGAGTTACTGCTAAATTAATGCCAGACGTGGCAAGCGTAATTCCGAAGAGGTATACTGTCATTACAAGTTGATATATACCAACCATTTCGGAACCTATTTTTTGCGATATGTATGCAGTAAAGTAAATATCAATTGCCCTGAAAATAAGTGAAGTTATTATAAGAAATGATGTATTAAAAATGAAGAATTTAAAACGTTTCATATAGGTCACCTTACAATTATGTTTTATAGAATATATGATTAAATATTAAAAAATAGAATATTAAAAGTACAATATTCCATCTCAGGATAAAAATTCTAATTCAAAAAAAGCTCTCAAAGTATTGAATCCGTAAAAAGATTGTGATATAATTTTAAATAGTTATGACAAAAAACAAATGAACTATCAATATGTAATAAAAGATAATCACGTAAGACGAAAATATAAATGAAAAATGAATTTTTTAGGGGAGGAATTTATTTTGAAAAATAATGAAGTAGCAATTCCTTTTGATATTGAAATTTTACACGAAAATATATTACATAAAATATGTAGAAAATCTATCGCTTTAGCAAGAGCTTTTATAAAAAGAATCGTGGAAATTTTTATATCATTAATAGGAATTATTTTAATGATACCATTAACAGCTGTAGTATTTTTTCAAAATCTAAAAAATCATGACAACGGGAAAATATTTTACAGTCAAGAAAGAATTGGAAAAAATGGTAAAATCTTCAAGATGTACAAGTTTAGAACAATGGTAAACAATGCTGATGAAATGTTAGCAAACATGTTGAAAGATGAAAAAATAAAAGAGGAATATGAAAAATATAGAAAATTTATAAATGATCCAAGAGTTACAAAATTTGGAAGAGTTTTAAGAGCAACAAGTTTAGATGAATTTCCTCAATTTATAAATGTTCTAAAAGGAGATATGAGCTTAGTAGGATCAAGACCATATCTACCAGAAGAAAAAGAAAGAATGGGAAGATATTATAACTACATAATACAATATAAGCCAGCTATGACAGGTGTTTACCAAATATCAGGAAGACAAAGAGTCGAATTTGCAGATAGACTAGACATGGATATGAAATATCATTATAGCAAAACTCTTTTATTAGATATAAAAATCGCTTTAATTACAGTATTAGTTACTTTCAAAAGAAAGAAAACTTATGATGTAAAAGAAATTGTTTTTGATACAACAAAATACATAGGAAAGCAATTAACATTATTTATAAAAAGAATTATAGATATTTGTGGAGCAATAGTTGGAATTGGTATATTAATTCCATTAACAGCTGTAGTTGCTATAGTAAATTTTGTAAATAAAGAAAATGGACCATTATTTTATTCACAAGAAAGAATCGGAAAAAATGGCAAACATTTTAAAATGTACAAATTTAGAAGTATGATAGTAAATGCTGAAGAAGTACTAAACAAAATGCTTGAAGAAAATGAAGATTTAAGAAAAGAATGGGAAGAAAATAGAAAGTTACAAGATGATCCTAGAATAACAAAAATAGGAAAGATTTTAAGAAAAACAAGTTTAGATGAATTTCCTCAATTTGTAAATGTATTAAAAGGTGAAATGAGTCTAGTTGGACCAAGAGCTGTTATAGATGATGAAATTATAAAATTTGGAGTACATCAAGCTGAAGTTTTAAGTGTAAAACCAGGAATAACAGGATACTGGGCTGCTAATGGAAGAAGTGATACATCTTATGCAGAAAGAGTTGAGCTAGAAACATATTATGCTAATAATTATTCTATTCCATTGGATATAGAAATATTAGCAAAAACAGTAATATCAGTTGTAAAGAAAGAAGGAGCTGTATAATTTTTGAATATAGAAAACTATAGTGTATTAATGAGTGTTTATTATAAAGATAATCCAGATTGGCTTGTAGAAAGTATAGAAAGTATATTAAAACAAACTATAAAAACTGATGATTTTGTAATTATTGAAGATGGTAAATTAACAGATGCTTTAGAAAATGTTATAAAAGAATATGAAAAAAAGTATCCTAAAATATTTAATGTTATTCGCATTCAAGATAATCAAGGATTAGGACCAGCTTTAGCAATTGGTGTGAATAATTGTAAAAACACATATATTGCGAGAATGGATTCTGACGATATTTCACTACATAATCGAATTGAAAAAGAATTGGAAATAATAAATAAATATGATGTTGATATTGTTGGTAGTAATATTGCAGAATTTATAGAAAGAATAGAAAATATTAAAGCTATTAGAAAATTGCCTGAAGATGATACTGCTATAAAAAAATTTGCAAAGAGAAGAAATCCGTTTGGGCATCCATCTGTAATGATAAATAAAGAAAAAGTGCTAGAAGCAGGAAATTTTAGAAACTATTATTTATGCGAAGATTACGATATGTGGATTAGAATGATTGAAAAAAATGCAAAATGTTATAATATTCAAGAAAATCTGGTTTTTATGAGAATTAATGAAGATTTTTATAAAAGAAGAGGCGGTATCAAATACTTGAAATCAATATTAACTTTTAAAAAAGAACAATACAAAAAAGGCTTTTTTGGGTTTAAAGATTATTTTATTTCATCTGGTGCTAGCATTGTAACTTGTTTATGCCCTAATTTTTTAAGAGAATTAATATATAAGAAGTTTTTAAGGAGATAGAAGAAATTACGATGAAAAAAATTGATATTATCACATTACATAGAATTGTAAATTATGGTTCTGTTTTACAAGCGTATGCTACTCAAAAAGTTTTTGAAAATAGAGGTTATGAAGTTGAATTTATAGATTATTATCCAGAAAGAATGCATATGTTAGGAATGCTAAAAAGAATAAAAAATAAAGGAATTAAATTTGAAAAGAGTATAATTATAAGAACTTTTGCCAGGATAATAATGTTTCCTTCATATATATTAAGATTTTATAGATTTAAAAGATTTATAAAAAATAATTTGAATTTGAGTAAAAAAGTTTATAAAAATCAACAAGATTTTATAGAGAATCCACCAATAGCAGATTATTATTGTACAGGAAGTGATCAAGTATGGAATTCAGGATGGAACGAAAAAATTGATCATCCATTTTTTTTGGATTTTGATACGCAGAATAAAAAATGCTTTTCATATGCAGCTAGTTTTGGAAAAAGTGAATTAGATGATTGGGAAAAAGAAGAAACTTTTAAGTTACTAAAAAAATATTCAAACATATCAATGAGAGAAAAATCAGGCGTTGATATAGTTAAAGAATTAGGAATTGATACTGCAATTAATGTATTAGATCCTACTTTGTTGTTAAATAACTTTGAATGGAGTAAGATTTCATCAAAAAAATATGAAAATCAAAGATATATTTTTGTATATAATTTAAATAGAAATAAAAAAATCGATGAATATGTAAAAATATTATCAAAAAAGAAAAATTTAAAAGTTTATTATGTATCATATGCTTTACATGAATTTTATAAAAATGGAAACATGAAATGCAATGTTAAAGTTGAAGATTTTTTGTCTTTAATAAAAAATGCTACATATGTTGTGACGGATTCTTTTCATGCTACAGCATTTTCAATTAATTTTAATACACAGTTTATGATTGTATTTCCAGAAAAGTATAGTACAAGAGTTAAAAGCATATTAGAAATAACAGGATTGGAAGATAGAATTGTAAAAGATTATACAGATATATCATTAGCAGATAAGATTATTGATTTTAAGCAGGCTAATAATATATTAGAGGATGAAAGAAAAAAAGCAGATAATTATTTGAATGAGGTTTTTGATGAGTATGGAGAATAATATAAATATTGTTCAAAATAAATGTACAGCATGTAGATCATGTGAACAGATTTGCCCTAAAAATGCTATAACGATGATAGAAGATGAAGAAGGATTTTTGTATCCTAAAATTGATAATAATTTATGTATTAATTGTGGATTGTGTATAAAAAAATGTCATGGTTTAAATAAAGAATATAAGAGTAATTATAAAAATATTTATGGTATAAAACCAATCAATAAGAATATTTCAAAAAAAAGTACTTCTGGAGGTTTTGCATATCTTTTATCTAAGAATGTTATTGAAAATGGAGGATATGTGTATGGTTCTTTATATAATGATGACTTTTATGTAAAACATACTTGTGTCGATAATATTGATGATTTAGAAAAGTTAAGAGGTTCTAAGTATGTTGCCAGTGATACAGAATATACTTTTAGAGATGTTAAAGAAAAATTATCTAATGGTAAAGAAGTTTTATATATTGGTACAGCTTGCCAAATTGCAGGATTGAATAGTTTTCTTGAAAAAAAATATAATAATTTATTAACAGTAGATATTGTATGTCATGGAGTGCCTAGTAACAAATTATTCAAAAAATATATTCAGTATTTAGAAAAAAAATATAATCAAAAAGTTAAACTATATGAATTTAGAAACAAAGAGAAAAAAGATTGGGGAAATGGATTTTGTTCTAAAATAACTTTTTATGATAATAGTGTAAAGTATTTGAATGCAGATTTTGATTATTACTATAGTAATTTTTTACAAGGAAATACATACCGAGAATCATGTTATAAATGTAACTATGCTAATATAAATAGTAGACCAGCAGATATAACGATAGCGGATTGTTGGGGAATAGAAATAACACATCCCGATTTTTATGATAAAAATGGCGTATCATTAGTTATTGTAAATACAGATATTGGTAAGGAAAAAATTAATATATTAAATGAATCAACGAATATGATTGATTTAAGCGAAGAAGAAGTTGTTAAGTATAATTTAAACTTATTAAAATCAACAGAAAGAACAAAAATTAGAGATAATATTTATAAAAATATAGATTTGTTAGAACCAGCTAAATTTTTTTCAAAAAATTTAAAATTAAATAAATCCATAAAAAAAATTATAAAAAATATATTACCTAATAAACTTAGAATGAAATTAAAACAGAAGATTGGAGAATAATATGCAACCGATAAGAGTATTACAAATTGTTCCAAATATGCAACAGGGTGGAATTGAAAATTTGATAATGAATTTATATAGAAATATAGATAGAAGCAAAGTACAATTTGATTTTTTAGTACATTATAAAGAAGAATTTTATTTTGATAAAGAAATAGAAAAATTAGGTGGGAGAATTTATCATTTTTCAGTAATGAATGATAAAAATGTAATAAAGTATTATTTTGATTTACGTAAGTTTTTTAGTAAACATAAGAATGAATATAAAGTAATTCATGGACATATGGCAAGTTTAGCTTTTATATATTTAGGAGTTGCAAAAAAATTTGGAATAAATACAAGAATAATACATAGTCATGGAACATCACATTTAAAAAGTTTAAAGGGATATGTTAAATTCTTGCTATTTAAGTTAGCTAAATATAATGCCAATAAATATTTTGCTTGTTCAACAGAAGCGGGTAGATATTTATTTGGTAATTCTGAGTTTGAAATTATTCCAAACGCAATTGAACTTGAAAAGTTTAAATACGATAGATCTGTAAAAAATCAAATAAGAGATGAGTTAGGCATAAAAGAATCTAGTTTGGTTATTGGGAATATTGGAAGATTTAATTTGCAGAAAAATCATACATTTATTATAGATATATTTTCTAAAATTTTAGAAAAAGAAAAGAATGCAATACTTTTATTAGTTGGTATAGGAGAATTGCAGCAAGAAATAAAGGAAAAAATTGAAAAATTAAAATTAGAAAATAATGTTCTATTACTTGGCGTTAGAAATGATGTTGAAAAAATATATCAAGCGATGGACATTTTTTTGATGCCATCTCTATTTGAGGGATTACCACTGACTGGTGTTGAAGCGCAAGCAAGCAAGGTAAGATGTTATTTTTCTGATACAATTACAAAAGAAATGATTATATCCGATAATGTTGAGTATTTACCGTTAAATTTATCAGCTCAAGAATGGTGTGATGCAATATTAGAAAGAAAAAAGTATGACAGAGAAAACGTTATATTATATAACAATGATTTCGATATCAGATACTTAAGCGATAAAATGGAAAAAAGATATATCGAATATAATAAATAGGAGAAAAAAATGGTTGTATATATATGTATGACATTATTAGCAGTAGTGTTATCAGCTGCTTCTAATATAAAAATGGTTGAAAAAAAAGAAAGAAAGAAGTTTACAATTAATATTAGGGTGCTAACATGGTATATGTCAGAAATTATATTAATTAGTGTTGCTGCTATTAGATATGATGTTGGAAAAGATTATATGTATACATATGTATCATATTTTAATGGGATTTTAAAAGGAAACATAAATGAAAATATTGAAATTGGTTTTTACTACTTAAATAAGTTTGTACAAATTTTTACTCAAGATTATTGTGGCATTTTTATTATATCTTCAGTTATTTTTTTTCATTATATATATAAGGCAATTAGAGAACAATCAGAAATGCCAACTTTTAGTGTTTTTTTGTTAATTGGCACTACATATTACTTTATATTTTTAAATACAATGCGACAAATGATGGCTATTTCTATATTCTTATATGCAATAAAATTTATAAAAGAAAGAAACTTCAAAAAGTTTTTAATATATATGATAATGGCTGGAACACTACACTCTAGCATATTAATTCTAATTCCTATATATTTTTTATATGGAATTAAATTACAGCCTGAAAAAGCAATTGTCATACTAGGAAGTGCAGTAATTTTAAAGCCAGTAATTGTTAGAATTGTTAAAAGAATATTAGAATCAACTAAATATATCATATATTTAAATTCTAGATTTGATGTAAATGAAAAAGGATATATTGTTATTGCAATAAATATATGTATACTGTTTTTTGCTTTGATATATTATAAAAGAAAAGTTAATGTGGAAGAAAAGGATTTAAGAGAAATCAAAGATTATTCATTTTATTCAATATTACAATTAATTTCAACAATACTTGCTCTATATGATGGAAGTTTACCGTTATTGAATAGATTACGTTGGGCAACTGGAATTTCTATTATAATTCTAATTCCGTTAGTTGTAAAACAAGAAAAAACAGTAAAATTACAATATATATTAATATTTGGAATAGTAGTATTATATAGTTTATATAGTTTATATACAATAGGATATAATAATGCAAATAGTGTTTTACCATATTTAACAATATTTCAAAGATAGGGGATAAAGATGGAGAAAATTAGCGTAATAATACCTATTTATAATGTAGAAAATTATTTAAAAAGATGTATAGATAGTGTAATAAATCAAACTTATAAAAATTTGGAAATTATTTTAGTAGATGATGGTAGCAAAGATAATTGTGGAAAAATTTGTGATGAATATGCTAAAGTAGATTCAAGAATTCAAGTAATACATAAAATAAATGGTGGATTATCAGATGCAAGAAATGCAGGACTAAAAGTTGCTACAGGTGATTATATTTATTACATAGATAGTGATGATTATATAGATAATGATATGTTAGAAATAATGAAAAAAAACTTAGAAAAATATAATGCAGATATAAGTATTTGTGGAATCTACAAAGAATGTGAAAATGGGGACTATACATTAAAAAGAAATAATGTAATTGAGATTATGAATTCTAAAGAGGCGTTAATAAAATTAAATTCATTTTCATCCTTTGATATGGCTGTATGGAATAAGCTCTATAAAAAATATATAGTAGATGGAATTGAATTTCCTTTTGGAAAAAAAAGTGAAGATTATTTTGTTATGTATCAATATTTTGGTAGGGCTAGTAATATTGTTGTTATACCAGAATCAAAATATCATTATATTCAAAGAGAAAATAGTATATCTAGAGGAAAAAATATAACCCATGATTATATAGAAGGAAGTTTAAGACAAAAAGAATTTATTACAGCAAAATATCCAGATATATCATATGTTGGAAATACAGCATATGCTTTTTCTTATATTGCAACTTATAATAGATATATAAAAAATAATGTAAAACTAAGTGATGAAAATATAAAATTATTTCGAAGTGAGGTACGAAACTATTTAAAGGATATACTGAAAAATAATTACATTGCTAGTACAAAAAAATTACAAGCAATTGTTTTTTCTATAAATTTAAATTTATATAGTTTACTAATTAAGGTGATAAAATGAGAAAATATATATAACGAATAATAAGATTTATTGTGTATAGATACAAGGCTGATTCACAAATGTATGTAAAATATTAAAAAAATCAAATAAGAATAGGTAATAATGTAACAATATGTGATCCACCATCATGCTTTATAGATACAACAAGACCGTGGTTATTAGAAATTGGTAATAATGTTATAATTGGAGTTAATTCATTAGTAAATAAAGGATTTCCTGCCAACGTAGTTTTTGCAGGAAATCCAGCAAAGATTATTATGAATGTTGAACAATATTATGAGAAAATAAAGAATATACAATTAGAAGAAACTGTACAATTAGTTAAAGAATATTATAAAAAGTATAATAAAAAAATGAAAAGAAAATTTTATAAAACATCCTATGTATTTAACTCATATGAAGAATTTTTAAAATTTGAAGAAATTAGTGAAGGAGAGTAAAATGAAAAAAATTGGTATAATGACAATGCAAAGAGTGATTAATTATGGTTCTTTTTTGCAAGCATATGGCTTAAAGAAGACTATAGAAGAATTAGATAAGGAAATAGAAGTTGATTTTGTGGATTTTGCTAATGGTGAAGCACTTATAGAGAAAAAAAAGAAAAATTATTTTGAAAAAATAAAAAATAATATAAATATTATAAAGTTTTATAATAAAAAGAAAACCGAAAAAAATTTTAGAAATGCATATAATGATTTTTGCTATAAATACTTAAAATGTAGTCCTGAAAAAAATATCAATGCGAAAATAGATGAACTAGTAGTAGGAAGCGATGAAGTATTTAATTGTTTGCAGGGAGCTCCAATAGGATATTCCAAGGATCTTTTTGGAATAGGATATAAAGATATTCCAAAAATTTCTTATGCTGGTTGCTTTGGTTTTACAACTTTAGAAGGGTTAAAAAAATATAAAATAGATAGAGAAATTGGCAATATGTTAAATGAATTTAAATCTATTTCAGTTAGAGATGAAAATTCATTTAATATAATAAAAGAATTAACTAAGCATGACCCTATTTTGCATTTAGATCCTGTATTAATTTCTAATTATGATAAAGAAATTGATATTAACATAGAAGATAATAATTATATAATTTTGTATGCATATACAGGAAGAATTACAAGAGATGAAGAAAAATGTATAAAAAAATTTGCTAAGAAATATAATAAAAAAATAATTAGTATTGGATTTTATCAAAAGATTGCAGATAAGACACTAATTGTAAATCCGTTTGAAGTATTAAGTTATTTTAAAAATGCGGATTATGTAATTACAGATACATTTCATGGAAGTGTATTTTCAATAAAAACTAATGCAAAGTTTTGTACAATTATAAGAGAATCTAATAGAAATAAGTTAGGATTTTTACTAAAAAAATTAGGACAAGAAAGCAGAATGGTTAACAGTTTAGATGAAATAGAAAAACTATACAATATAGAAATGAATTATGAATGTACAAATAAAATCTTGAAAGACGAGAGAGAAAAAACAATTAATTATTTGAAAGAAAATATTATATAAAGAGGTTATAAAATGATTTGTGAACCCGGAAAATGTACAGGATGCTTTGCATGCTATAATATTTGTCCTAAAAATGCAATAGAAATGATAAAAGATGAATTTGGAAATATCTATCCCAAAATTAATGAGGAGAAGTGCATAAAATGTAATTTATGTCAAAACAAATGTCCAGCTAAAAATGATAGTAAGTTTTTTACACCAAAGAAGTGTTTTGCAGCATATTCCAAAGATAATAAGATAGCAGAAACATCATCTTCTGGTGGTGTTGCTTATGAATTTTATAAATTTATTCTTACGAATAATGGTATTGCATATGGAGTAAGTAGTTATTTAAATGATAATGAAATTATATTTGAGAGAATAGATAAAATTGATGATTTAATAAGATTGCAAGGCTCTAAGTACGTACATGCATATATAAAAGACTGTTATAAAAAAGTTCAAAAAGATTTACTTGATGGAAAAGATGTAATATTTATAGGAACTCCATGTCAAGTTGATGGATTAAAAAATTTCTTAGGAAAAGATTTTGATAATTTAGTAACTGTAGATTTAATTTGTCATGGTGTTCCATCACAGAAGTTACTTAATGAACAAATTAGAAAAGAGTTTAATTTTGTAAAATTTAGAGGGATAAAAGGATTTTATTTAATAGCAAAAAAAGATGAAAAAAAAGTATATAAAAAAAGTCGTTACAGAAGTGAATATTACAATGCTTTTTTGAAAGCAAGTATATACAGAGAAAATTGTTATAATTGTAAATATGCTCAAATTCAGAGAATTTCTGATATAACTATTGGTGATTTTTGGGGATTAAATGATCCTAACATATCGATTTCAAAAGTTTCTGTTATTTTAGTGAATACTATAAAAGGAGAAAAATTTTTAAATAAAATAGATAATATTTATAAATATTCAGAAAAGATTGAGGATGCTGTTCAAGGAAACACTCAATTAAGACAGCCATCTTCAAAAAATAAGCAATATTATTACTTTAGAAATAACTATGAAAAGTATGGATTAAAAAAAGTAATAAGAAAATCGTTATCTATAAAAGAAAAGTGTATAAATTTAAAAGGAGAAATTAAAACAAATTTAAAAAATATATTAAGGAGAAAATATGAGTAAAGAAGGAAAACTAGTTAAAAATACTATAATCGTTGCTATTGGAAAAATTTGCACACAATTTATTAGCTTTTTTTTGTTACCACTTTATACATCCTTATTATCTACAACAGAGTATGGAACTGTTGATTTATTAAACACTTTTGTTACATTATTAATTCCACTTTTATTTTTTCAAATAGACCAAGCGGTATTTAGATTTCTAATAGATATTAGAAAAAATGATAAAATTGATGAAAAAAAACAATTAATAACTACAACTTTTTTCACAATTTTTATTCAAATTATAGTATATTCAGTAATATTTTTTTTAATATCAATATTTATAAGAAATGAATATAAAGTATATTTATATATAAATGTTATTGCATCAATGTTATCTAATTTAATGTTACAAATTACGCGTGGATTTGGAGATAATGTAATATATTCTATTGGAAGTTTGGTATCTGGTGGAAGTACAATAGTTTTAAATGTATTATTTATTGCAGTTTTTAGATTGGGAGCAGAGGGAATGATGTTAGCAAATTTTTTGGCTAACATTATATGCGCAATTTTTATTTTCATAAAAGAAAAATTATATAAGTTTATAAGCTATAAAGATTTTAGTATTAAAGAATTGAAAGAAATGTGGAAATATTCAATTCCATTTATTCCTAATCAATTATCTTGGTGGATTGTAACTGTTTCTGATAGATCTATTATTACAATTATATTAGGTATTGCATTAAATGGAATATATTCAGCTGCTAGTAAATTTTCAAGTATTACCTCAACTTTAATTGGAATTTTTAATATTACTTGGACAGAATCAGCCTCACTTTATATTAATGAGAAAGATTCTTCTAAATATTTTTCTAATATTATTAATAGTGCATTTTGTTTTATATCAGCAGCATGCTATGGCATTATTGCATTTATGCCATTTTTCTTTAAAATATTTATTCCAAATATTGAATATGCAAATGCATATTACCAAATTCCAATATTGTTAATATCAACAATTTTTAATATGCTAGTTGTTTCTTTTGGTTCGATATATGTTGCTTTGAAGAAATCTAAAGAAGTTGCTAAAACATCAATATACTCAGCAATTATAAATATAGCTGTAAATATATTGTTGATAAAATTTATTGGACTATATGCAGCATCGATATCTACATTAATTTCTTATTTAGTTATGACAATTTATAGATACATTGATGTTCAAAAATATATTAAAATTAAATTCGATAATAAAAAACTGTTAGTAAGTTTTATTATATGTACTATATTATTAAGTATATACTATATAAAAAATTTATATTTATGTATAATAGGTGCTCTTATTTCAATAATATACGCTATTATTTATAATTGGACAATATTGATTTCTTTTAAAGAAAAAATTAGTATATTAAGGAATAATTATAGACATAAGAGGTATGAAAATGAAAAAAAATAATGATATTATTGATCTTGTTAAATTTATTTTAGCAATTATTGTTGTTATGATACATATAAATCCATTTTATAAAAATAAATTTATTATATATCCAATTTGTAGAATAGCAGTTCCGATTTTTTTTATGATTAGTTCTTATTTTTTCTTTAAAAATAAAACTGATTTGAAGAAATTTGTAACAAGAAATTTAAAATTATATTTATTTTATTTTGTTTTATTATTTCCAATAATATTTATAGAATATAAAAAATATTCAGGTAATTTTGGAATTTATATAATAAAAAATTTTTTTCTTGGTTCAACGTTTCCTGCATCATGGTATATTATGGCACTTATTATTGGAATAACTATTATTTATATAGTTAGTAATAAATTAAATATTAATAATTATATTACTTTAATAATTTCTTTTATTATATATATAATATGTTGCTTAAATAGTAATTATGCAAATTTAGAAATACTAAATATACATTTTTTTAAATGTTATAATAGTTTCCTAGTAAGTTTTATTTGGATAGTAATAGGTAAGAGTTTTGCTGAAAATGAAAATAAATTATGTACTCAGAATATGAGAAAAATTGCTGTAAAACTTTTAATATCAATAGTATTATTGTATATTGAATCATTTTATATTAATAAATTTAAATTATGTAGCAACTCAAATGATTGTTATATATTTTTGATTCCTGTTTCATTATATATATTTAAATTTATTTTAAAATTAAATTATTCATTAAAAAATGCTAAATTTTATAGAACTTTTAGTACAATTACTTATTGTTTACATATTTCAATAGGAAAAATCTTATATATATTTATGAAAAATACAACTATCGAATTCTTTTTAGTCATAATTATATGTTATATTATTACCAAAATAATTATAAGTTTAGAAAATCAAAAATATTTTAAATGGTTAAAATATTCACATTAATATTAATGGAAATTGTTTTTGGATTTTCAAGTAAATCTGTAGATGAGCAAAATAAGTAAAGCAAAGTGGTAATACAAAGTGCTGCTGAAACAGGAATTACATACAGTACTGAAGAAGAGAAAACAATGAATGAAAAATCTGTAGCCAAAAACATCAAATATATGTACCAGAAATAACAGAATGATTTACAGATGCTTTAATAGATACATCAGGTGCAACTATAGGATGTGTGTTTATATTGGCATTTTATAAAATTAAGAATAAGATAAAAGTTAAAGAATAGAGAGAGTGTAAAACTAGAATTTATGATTCTAGTTTTTTTCTTAATTAAAATTTCGGTGCGCCGAAGTAGTTTGGTATATTGAAAAAAATAATTGCATATTTTTTATCTTTGATTGAAATACATTAATATATGTGGTATAATTCTACATACAGTAGATAATGGAGTACGTTATGGGAATATAATTTTTTATATGGGATATACAAAAGAAGAGTTTTAGCTCTTCTTTTTGTGTTTTGTGGAGGGTAAAATGTTTGAATGGATAAATAAAATAAAAAATAAAATAGAAAAATATAAAATCAAAACCTCAGAACAGAAAAATTTAAATAATATAAATAAAACTAAAATAGAAAAAGATGAAGATAATGAAGAATATGAAAATTTAATGCCGAAAGATAATTTAGAAATAAATTCAATTGAAGCCTTAGATTATGCATTTAAAAATAAGAAAGTAAAAAATATTGCAATAACAGGAAATTATTCTTCAGGTAAATCAAGTTTAATACAAAGTTATGTAAATAAACGAATTAGTAATAGAAAGAAAAAACAAATAAATACAATTTCTTTAGCCACATTCCAGAGCAATGTAGAAGATGTTTCAGTAGAAGAATTAGAAAAATACATAATCGAACAATTATATTATTCTACATATAAAAGAAATTTAAATAGAAATATGAGAATATCATGGGTGTTATCTGTATTTTTATATTTATTATTTATTAGTATTTCAATGCTTATTAAGTGGGATATATTATATTTTTATTTCTTACAAAAATATTTAAAATTAGAAATTGCTGGAATATTTATTATTGCTTCAATATCAATAATATGTATATTAAAAAATATATTAAAATATATTTATAAAATAGACAAGTTTAATTTATCAATAATGGATTTAAAATTGGAAATTAAAAATGAGGGAACAAGCAATATAATTAATGAAAATATTGAACTTATTCTAAAAATTTTTAATAAATTTAGGTATAAATATATTATTTTTGAGGATATAGATAGATTTAATAAATCTATTATATTTGAACATTTAAGAGAATTAAACAATGTATTAAATAAAAATTTAAATGTTAAGTTTTTATATTTAATTAGAGATGATGTTTTTAAAGAGGAAAATAGAACTAAATTTTTTGATTATATTTATTCAGTTGTACCATATGTTTCATATTCTACTTCTGGGGAAGAGTTAAATAAATTAATAAAAGAACGTAAATTAGATAAAGAATTACCAAAAGAATTTATTACTAAACTAACAGTTTTTGTACAAGACATGAGAATATTAAAAAATACTTTAAATGAATACAGGATATATAAAGCAGAATTAAATTCAGATGCTATTGAGTATAAAAATTTATTTTCAATTTTATTATATAAAAATATTTATCCAGATGATTTTTCAAATTTACAAAGATTAAATGGAAACTTATTCAATATGCTAAATAAAAAGGTTGAAAAATTAAAAGAAATAGATGATGAGATAAAATATAAAGAAAGCATACTTGAAAATAATGAAGTGTTAAGTACGGATAAGGAAATATTTTGTAGAGCTGCCGAAAGAAAAATTACACAATTAAATTCAAGTAATAAAGATAAAATAATTTTAAAAAATGAAAAAAGAGGAAATGCAATTTTAGATAACTCAGTAAAATTATCTTTTGATTATTTAACTGATATTAATACACAAATACCGGAGTATATGGCTTATACACAGTATATAAGTGCACCTAAATATTGGAAAGAAAATGATTCTAAATTGTATGTGATGCTAAATAAAATAAAAATGGAAGAACAAAATGCAAAAGAAAAAATGCATCAAGAATTAAGGGATTTGAAGGAAAAAAGAGAAAGTATAGAAAGCTATAATTTAAGTGCTTTAATAAAAAATAACATAATTACAGATAATGAGCTTGATATATTTGATATTAATTCAAGTAATACAGGCAATATAAGAAAATGTGAATTAGTAAAATATCTACTTCAAGAAGGATATATAAATGAAAACTATAGTAGATACATAACTAAATTCCATTCAGGAAGTTTAACAAAAGAAGATAATGATTTTGTTGGAAATTGTATGATAAATCGAAAAAATGATTTTATGGAGAAGTTAGAAAATGTACAAAAAATTATTAACGACTTAGATGAAGAATATTTTAAAAGTGAAAGCATTTTAAATTTAACCTTATTAAAAAAGCTAATGTGGATTTCAGGAGAAAAATTAAATAATTTTATAAATACATTGTTAAATTCAAATAATTTTAGTAGTATGTTGGATAAAATTCATTTAAATTTGAAAGAGGATGAATACAATCAGTTATTTAAATGTTTTGGTGAAAATAAAAATTCTTTTCAGGTTATTAATAACAAAATTAATGATGAAGATATAAAAAATAATTATATAAGAAATCTATTATTACAATCTTCATCCGAAAATATAAATAATTTTTGTGAATTTGAAGAACTAAAAAAATATATTGAGGAAAAAAGTATTTTTCTTGATGATAATAATGATTCAAAGATTATAGATATTATAGAATTATTAGATATCAAGTATATAAACTTAGATAAAGGATATGAATCAAATAGTTATATTTTTGAATATTGTATAGAGAATGGAAGGTATGTTATTAACAATAATAACATAAAAAATATAATAAAACATATATTAAATTCTGATGAAACTACAATAGAAAGGGATATGAAAAGGAATTATAGCATAATACGAAACGATGCACAAATTTGTAGTTATATAGATGATAATATAAATGAGTATATAAAAAATGTATATCTTCATATGGGAGATGCTAATAATGATGCAGATACAATTGTAAATTTATTAAATAATTCAAATATATCATATGACGATAAGGAAAAAATTATAGAACTTGAATCTGATACAGATATAGACAAAAAATTTAAAATAAAAAAATTATCTCAAGTAAATGATACATCATCATATAATAAGTTATTTGAAAGAGATTTAATAGAATGTTCATATGAAAATATAGCAGTATTTTATGAGAAAAAAATTAATATTGAACCAGAAAATGAACCAGAGGTAGAAGATGATAGTCAAGAAAATGTAAAGGTATCACAGGATATTGAATATTCAAAAAAAGTATTATTAGAATATCTTAACAGAAATGGATTATTATTAAAAAATAAAATTAATGAATTCAGTACAAGCAAATTCTTTTGTTATATTTGCTTGGAAGATAGACTTAATGATAATGTATATGAAATAGTTATACCAAGTTTTAAAAGGATAATTTTAAATTTAGATATTGATAAAGTTTCAATAAAGAAGCAAGAAATATTAATAAATAATAATATAATAAAATTAAACTCTGATATGTACAATAGAATAAGAAAAACTAGTACAAGCATTTTTGTTTTATTTACATATAATAATAGAGAAGAAATTGGCAAAGATATTAAGAATTATTTATTTAATTCAACAGAAATTGTTAGTATTATTGAAAATAATAAATTCCATTGGACTTTTAAAGAAAAAGTAATACAAAATTTATCAAATTATGAAAACTATGGATTTAAAGAAAGTAATGCCAACAAAATAATAAATTATATACTTCAAAGGAAAATTGCTGTAAATTTATCACAAGAACAAATAATAGATTTAGTAAGTTGTAGCAATGATAATCTAGTAAAAATTAGATTTATAAACGAATATTTTAATAAGCTAAACAGAGAAAATATTGAAGAAATTTTAACAAAGGATTTAACAGAGTATTTGCCTTTAATTTTAGATAAGAAAAAGCCTAAGTATGAATATAATGTTGAGCTAGAAATATTTATAGAAAATTTAAAGAAATTAAACTATAATATAAGGTATGAAGTTAAAGAGAATATAATAAAAATTAGTCCAACTAATAGATAAATAAAAAAATATAATATATTATTAACTAAAAATAAGGAGAAACTAGCAAATGAATGAATTTTGGAATAATATTATATTACCATTTTTAGAAAATGAAATTGTTGTTAATTGGATTGCTCCCATTATTACGAGTTTAATAGTTTTAGCAATACCAGTAATAATTTCTAAAATGGTAAGAAATTATAATAACGTAAAAAATGTAAATGAAACAAATAAAAAAATTATTAGTGCCATAAGACCATTTATCATTCAGCAAATAGATATTAATTTGCAAAGTATAGTTAATATAAGAGAAGCTATTCTTAAAGAATCTAAGTTAAAAGACAGAGAAATATATAGTATTGAGGATATACAAAACAAATTATTATTAGATATTGCTGAAACCAGATATTTAAAAGAACAAGAAAAACAAAATTTAATGAATTTTACATATAAAGTATTTTCAAGCAATGTAAAATTAAAAGAATCGATTGATGAAAATGTAAAAATAAAAAATAAAATGAAGAGAAAAAAGATTCTTACTATTGAATTAGTTACTTTGTTAATAGCTGGTACAATAGGAATGATAATAGAGAATAATGATACAAATTATAAAGAAAATCCTTTGTTCATAATTTCTATTGCTATTATTATTATAATTTTTGTTATTGAATATGTAGAACTTCTTATAGGAAAGAGCGAATATACTTTGTTTACACAGGATGCCTCTAATACTATGAATAGAATATTAAATAAAATGAAAGGAGATAAAAATATTTAATATATTATAAAGAAAAATTAACAATAAAAACTAGTTAACATATTGAAGTTTTCAATGTGTTAAACTAGTTTTCATATTTCATAAAACTTCTCATAAAATTAATAAAAACATAAGGAGGAGTTTATGATAAAAATGATAGAACTTCCATATAGCTTAGATGCATTGGAACCATTTTATTCAAAAGAAACATTAGATTTACATTATAATATTTTATATAAAGGATATGTAGATAAAACTAATACAGTATTATCGAATCTTAAAGAAGCTAGAACAAATAATGATTTTAAAAATATAAAATGTTTGGAAAAGGAATTGTCTTTTCAAGGATCGGGAGTAATATTGCATGAATTATTTTTTGAAAATATGAGTCCAGTAACCCAAATTACAAGTCCTGATTATAAATTAGTAGAAAAAATAGTCCAAGATTTTGGTAGTTTTGAGAGTTTTAAAGAGCAGTTTATACAAGCGGCAGCTGTTGTAGAAGCATCTGGTTGGTGCGTTTTAGCATTGGTACCAAATTTCCAAAAATTAGAGATTTTACAATGTGAAAAACATCAAAATTTAACTTTATGGGGCTGTAAACCACTTTTAGTTTTAGATATGTGGGAACATTCATATTATTTGCAATATAAAACTAAAAGACCAGATTACATATCAGCATTTTGGAATATAATTAATTGGAAAGAGGTAAGTAGGAGATTTTTAGAAATTGATTTAGTAGCAGATGTTTAAGCATATTAAAATATATTTTTTATAAAAAATGTGAAGTCTAGAATTAATAAATTCTAGATTTTTATTAATTAAATTTCGGCACGCCGAAATTTTTAAACAAATGATTACATAGTAAATAAATATATTATTTTTTACAAAGTATTGATTTTTAATTATATTCATGTTATTATTAATCTTACATTTTGAGCAAGGCATAATTTTATTTTTAATCTTATTTTCATTTTGTCTTTTGGCAATTCGCTAAAATAATCAAAATTATCCAATTATACCAAAGATAAATACAAAATTAAATAATATTAATAGAAAGAGGTGTATGCTTATCGAAAAAAATAAAGAAATTATTGTGCCAACAAATGATTACGTATTTAAAAGAATCTTTGGTCATGTTGGTAATGAAGAAATCACAAAAGGATTAGTGAGCACAATTATTGGAAGGGAGCTAACTTCTATTAGTTTAGATCATAATCCTAATTTAGAAAAGAATTTTAAAAATGAAAAATCAGGATCACTAGATATAAAAGCCACTCTTGATTTTGAAAATCCATGCAATATAGAAATGCAATTGGAAAGAGATAATACTATTGAAAAAAGATTACTTTTTTATTGGAGTATGTTGTATTCAAATAATGTGAAATCAGGAGTAAAACATGGTGATTTAAAAAAGACAATAATAATATTAATCACAAAATTTGAACTTAAAGATTTAAAAGAAATTGAAAAATTTCATACTGAATGGAAAATAAGAGAAAAGGAATGTTCAAAAGTCGTATTGACAAATGACTTAGAATTTCATATCATAGAATTACCAAAGCTAAAGAAAGCAATAGATGCTAATACGGTTAGCAAAGAAGAAAAAAGATTGGCACTTTGGGGAAAATTTTTATTAAATCCAGATGAATTGGAGGAAGATGAAGTGGTAGATGAGGAAGAAATAAGATTAGCACAACAAGAATTAGACCGTTTAAGAAAAAGTAGAGAAGAAATTAATAGAGCGTATGATAGGATTATGGAAATAATGCATCAACAAGGAGTGGAAGAAGCGGCTTATGAAGATGGATTCGAAAATGGACAAAGAGATGGAATAGAACATAATAAAATTGAAACTGCGAAAAAATTATTAAAAAAAGGTATGCAGATAGAGGAAATTATTGAAATAACAGGATTATCAAAAGAAGAAATAGAAAAATTAATGTAATATTAAAATTCCTGTTTTAGTATCTAGTACGAAAATGACTTCATTTATATATAGTGAAGTCATTTTTTAGATTATAAAAATTTCGGCGTGCCGAAGTAGTTTGATATACAATACTAGTTTGGCATAATGAACTACTTCGCTATACCAAAGTAGTTGGGCGCATTGAAAAAATAATAGTAGATTTTTTATCTTTGGTTGAGAAACTTTAGGATGTATGATATAATTCCACCAATAGTAGAGAATATTGCGGAGGGGTAAAATGGAAGAAAAGAAAGAAGAAATTAACGAACCAGTAAAAAAGAAATCATTTTGGAAAGATAAGAAAAATATAATTATTGCAATATTAATTTTTATAATATTGTGCATTTGTTCATCAAGCGATACTGAAACAATGGCAAAACTAAATGGAGATGTTGCAAATTTAGCAAATGAAGTTACTGCATTATCAGTTGAAAAAGAAAATTTATCTAATCAATTAAAAGAAGCACAAGAAAATGAAGAACAGAATTTACAAGCTAAACTTGAAAATACTGTTAGTGAATATAAAACTCAAATTGAAAACTTACAAAAAGATACTTCAGAAAAAGATGAGAGTATAAAAGCGTTAACATCGGAAAAAGAAGCATTAGAGAAACAAGTAAATACATTAACTGCAGAAAAGAAATCATTGGAGCAAAAGGTAAGCAGTACTTCATCTACTAAAACTCAATCTACATCTAGTGGACAAGGTACTTCAGCAGTTAAAAGTAGTTCTGCAGAGGCACAAGTACAAACAGATTCTTATACTGTATATATAACTAATACAGGAAGTAAATATCATAGTGGTGGTTGTAGCTATTTAAAACAAAGTAAAAATGCTATAGATAAGAACTCAGCAATTGCTCAAGGCTATACAGCATGTAGTAGATGTAATCCGTAAAATTACTTATAATAAAAAGAGAAAATAAAATATTTTGATTAGTGAAAAATGTAATATTATACCAAATCTAAATGCTTTGATATAATATTACAAAAGAATTGATGAATTATTTTAGGTTGACTTAAAACTAATTTCGGCGCACCTAAACAACAGTAATTTATATTCTCTTGTATTATTTTCCTAATTTTAGCCAAACTATTCCTATAAGAAAAAAATATAGGAGGCCAATATGAGAGAAGAAGGAATGCAAGAACTAATAGAAATTTTCAAAAGTCATAAATATGCAAAAGACATGAAAGAAATATTAAAAGACCTAAACACAGTGCAAGATATGATAGACAACAAATTTTACGATAAAGACCTAATAATAGAATTAGAATCAAAGTATTCAATTGAAATAGCATTTTTCGTAAATTTAGAGCGAGAAAACGGAATTATATTAGACGAAAATTGCGAAGATGCAGGATTGCAAGTATTAATGAATTTTAGGTATCGCTTATTTAGAATAGGCGCCTACAGAATACTTAAAGAAAAAGGCAAAGAAGTCACAAAAGAAATCATAAATGGAAATTATAAGGATTTACTTGAATTAGTAAAATAATGCTAGATTACTAGCATTATTTTTTTATGAATTGAATGGAAATAAATGTCCAAATAACTAATTGACAAATGAGGTAGAGTGTTGTATACTAAATATACAAACTATCATTTGATAGTTTGACTAAACGAGGAGAAATATAATGTCAGAAGGATATATAGAAACTAAAGGTGCAGTAAATACATTTTTAATTGATTTAAAGCGAATACTTAGTGATAAAACTTCTATCTTAAGAATACCACCACGAGAAGATAAAGAATATATATATACAACTAAATATTGTTTAGAAACTCTTGGTTTTAATGATACTGATGTCAAAAATGAACTAAAGAAACTTACTATAGAATCATATGTTGAAACTTGCGATGATGAGAGAAATAAAAAATCTAATCGATATTATATTTTTTATAAAAACATAAGTCATAGGGATATTTATATAAAAGTGAAAATAGATAGTTATGATAATAAAGTTGTTTTATGCATGTCATTTCATTTTCCAGAGTATGAAATAATGAAATTTCCTTTTAAATAAAATTTTATTAATCAAATAGAAAGAGAGAATATATTTATGAATGAAATTAAAATATTAAAAAAAGTTTATATGTATTGTTCTGTTTGTGGAGAAGAACATGAAGTGGATTTGTGTGAAGAATTAACTACTGGAATTATAAAAGAAGAAAAAGTAAATCACATAGAACATTATTATAGATGTAATAAGTATGAAACAGAAAATACTTTTATGGAAGGGGAGATGTGGAATGAATCTTTAATAAATGCAATAGATGCGTATAGAGTAAAACATGATTTATTAACATCAAAAGATATAAAAAATATAAGAAATAAATATAATATTACTCAATTAGAATTAGCACTCTTACTAGGAATGGGAGCTATTACAATTACAAGATATGAAACAAAGCAAATTCAAGATGTAACTAATGACAATATGTTAAGAATGGCAAATAATAATGCGATTTGGTTATTAGATTTATTACAAAAAAATAAGTCTAAATTTTCAGAAAAAAGATACACTGAAATTTCTACAAACATAAAAAAAATTATAGATTCTGAAATAAAGGAATATTTAAATGAATTACAAATTTCAGGAAAATATATTAATTATGATGAAGAGAGTTTATTGAATGGTAATCGTTTATTAAATTTAGATAAAATAAAAAATGTATTAGGATATATTACTCAAAATATGGGAGAAATAAAAAAAGTAGTTTTAATGAAAATTTTATGGTATATAGATGCAATAAGTTTCAAACAAACTAATAAATCAATTACTGGATTAGTATATGCACATATGCCATACGGAGCATTGCCAATTGCATATGATGAACTTTTGGAATTACCTTCTATAAAATATGAAGTGAAAGTTTGTGATGATGATAGATACGAATATAAAATTTTTTCTAATCCAGAATATAAAATTATGGGACTTTCTAAATTTGAAAAAAATATAATAGATACTGTTATTAATAAATTTAGAAATTTTAAAAGTTCAGAAATTGCAGAATATATGCACGAAGAAAAAGCTTATATGGAAACTATGCAAGATGAAATTATACCATTTAATTTAGCTAAAGATTTAAATGAATTTTAATTGTTGATTAGTAAAATAAAAAAATAATGCTAGAGTGAAGCAAAAACTTCATACATCTAGCATTATTTTTAGTTAATAAGAAAGTGTTCCACATTTCCTATTAAATAAAGGTTTACGCAAGCTTTGGCACACAAAACTATTTTATTACATAACTCACAATTGCATGGCTATCCAAATTATCATGAATAGAAATATCATTCAAGCAAATAGTATATTCTTTACTAAAATTATTTCTATTCATCAAAACAATAGCAATACTATTATCAATATTCTTGAAAGCGGTAACTTCAATATCAGAAGTGTATCTGCTAAAAGCAATTCGTTTTGCACCTGGCAAAATAAATTTGCTAAAATGACCAATATAGTAGTAAGTCAAATTTTTAATATAATCAGAACCATCTTTGTTTATCATAATAGGGCTGTTGCAATAATTCAATTTGTGGTTGGGTCCACCTTTGTTATCTAACATCAAATTCCAGTCTATATAAGCATTTGCACCAGCATTTAAATCACCTAAAATATCATGACCATAAATTTCTCCATTTTTAACTTCATCTTCAGGTTTGAATTTTGAATATCCAGTGCATCCTTCAGTATGCATTAAAAGCATTCCTGGAAAAGCATCTTTTGTAAGTTGGATGTTTTCAAAATGGTCACCACTGTAGTAGTGATAAGCAAATCCAGAAACCACATTTAGTGCATCATTTGTGGATAACTCTTGTTTTGCACGTGTAAATAATTTTTCTTTGTTATGATCCCATATTAAAATTTTTGTATTAATGTTATTTGAACGCAAAGTAGGGTACAAGTAATTTACTGCAAAATCAATTTCTTCTTCAGCAGAATAAAGGCATGATTCCCATATTTGTACAGCATTAGGCTCGTTTTGTACTGTCATGTAATCGATATTAATTCCTTCGTTTTTATATGCTAAAAGATATTTTGCTAAATAATCACTCCAAGTTTTTCTGTGTTTTTCATGAAGTTTTCCACCTAATGTTAACATTTTGTTAGTTTTCATAAACTTTGGTGGACTCCATGGTGATGATAAAAACTTGATATTTGGATTTATTTTTAAAGCTGATTTTATAGTTGGCAAAATATATTCTTTATCTTTATCAATACTAAAATCAGATAAATCTTCTTTATAAGAATATGAATAAGATTTAGGAGAAAAATCAGAACTTCCAATAGGCAATCTTCCTAAAGAATAATTTAATCCATCTTTTGAAAAATAATCATTTAAGCTATTCGCTTGTTTTTCAAGAGATAACTGACTTAGCACAACACCTGTAGATTCAGTAAAAGCACCACCAAAACCTAAAATAGTTTGATATGTAATTTCTGGATATATATTTATAATTTGATTTTCAAGTTTTTCTTGGTATTTTTTAGGTTTTATTATTGATTTATTAAAAAATAAGTTTCTTTTATAGTTTGTTTCAAATTTTGTAACTTCCATAATACCTCCTTTTATTTAATAAAAATATTTTGCGTTTTCTATTTGAAAAAAACTTAGACGATTTTTTATATAAAATTGTGTACCTCTAACTATATTTAAAAAATATATATAATTATATTATAATAAGTATATAAAAATCACAATATTAAAAAAATATTAATAAAAACTTGATAAAAAACATAGTTAAATATATAATCTACAATAGAATAAGTCTGTTTTAAAGGAGATAAAAATGGCCAAACAACCAGTTATTAAAGTTGATGATATTAAAGATATTGCTGAAATTATGACTAAATCAGAAATAAGTGAAGTTGAAAATTCATTTGTAAGACAAGCAGTTAAAGATAAAGAATCAAGAGAAGTTGTAAAACCAACAACTCTTGTTGTAGAAGAAATTCAGGTAAATGATAGAACAGCTAATAAAGATGAAAAAGAAGAAGGAAGATAAACAAAGGAGAAAATACTTATGATAAGTACAAAATATAGTGAGGCAGTGGTTGATGTTTTAGATATTTTAGAACACATGGAAGAAGAGGATATTCAGAGAGTTCCTAAAAAGTTTGTTGATATTCTAAAAGAAAATGCTTCTCCTACTTATGTTTCAAATTTAGATTATACAAAAAGATTAGTTGAAATGGATTTGAGTGAAGAAGCTAGAGGAATTCTTGCAGTAATGTATAGACATTACTGGTGTCCTAAAGAAAAAAAGGAAGAGTTTGAAAAAAGAATTACTGAAAATGAAATGGAATTTCAACGAATTATTAGTGAAAAATATAGTACAGAAGAAATCTTTGTAAATAAGGGAAACATAGTTAGCGAAGAAAAAATAATAAATGATTTAACAGAGGAGGAAGCACTTGTAGAAGTTCCAGAAAAATCTTTCTGGGAAAAAATAGTGAGCAAAGTAATATCAATATTTAGAAAATAGAGGCGTCAAAAAATGAAGAAATTTTTTAAAATGTTAGTATTTTTAATTATAGTAGTTATGTTTATAGCTACTATAGTGTTTATTTACAGAAAAAATAGCAAAACAATTTTAACTAGTCAAGAAATAGAAGCTAAAGAAACGGGAATGAGAATTACTTTAGTTGCTGGAGTAAATGTTAAAGAAAATGGCGATGTAAACGCTTGTAGTTATGTGATTAGAAGCAAAAATGGCAATCTTATTATTGTAGATGGTGGAGAAATAAGAGATGCTGATGGATTATTAGAATATATAATGAAATATGGAAATGGAAAAGTTGATTATTGGTATATTACACATCCTCATGCAGACCATGTAGGAGCTTTATGCGAACTTTTAGGTAGAGAAGATTGCAATATTACAGTTGAAAACTTGTGTTATAATTTCAATTCTCTTGAATGGTATCAAGAATATGATAAAAGAGGAAGAGAATCCGAAGAGTTAATGTATGAGCGTCTAGAAAGTCCTAAAATTATAAATAAAGTAATATGTCAAAAAGATCAAGTTATTGAAATGGATAATATAAAATGTGAAATTATTAGAGTCGCAAATCCAGAAATAACAAAATCTGATAATGGAAATGATAGTAGCATGATTTTCAAAATGACAGAGTTAGAAACTAATAAAAATATAATATTTTTAGGAGATGCTTGTAATTATGCAAGCAAAGAGTTACTTGAAACTCCAGAAAAGTTACAAAGTTATGCTGTTCAAATGGCTCATCATGGTCAAAATGGAGTAAAAAAAGAAGTATATGATAAAATACAACCTAAATTATGTTTCTTTAATGCTCCAAAATGGCTTTATGATAATGATAACGGCGGAGGATATAATTCTGGAAAGTGGCAAAGTGTTATTGTTAGAGGATGGGTAGAAGAATATGGCGCAGACTCAATTTTGCGGTTTTAATGGCGACCAAACAATAAGATTTACAAAAACAGGATATGAAGTTTTAGATGAAAATGATAATGTTATATCAGTAAAAGAAGATAATGAATAAAATATTACAAAAAAATGACAAAAATTCCTTATAATGCTTGACTTTTATTTAAGATTGTATTAAAATAATAAAGCATTATGTGTAATGGAATAAAATTATTCGTATAATAACTTCTCCCCGGTAGTTATTTACAAGTAAATTTATTAAATTACATACGAGATTAAAATATTTTAAAAATTGAAATGGAGGGTATTAGTACCATGAATAATACTACATATAGCCCAAAAGCAGGCGAAATCGAAAGAAAATGGTATATAATAGACGCTGCAGATAAATCTTTAGGTAGAGTAGCTACTGAAGCAGCTAGACTATTAAGAGGAAAACACAAACCAACATACACACCTAACCAAGATACAGGTGATTATGTAATCGTTATAAATTGTAAAGACGCTGTTTTAACAGGTCACAAATTAGATCAAAAAGTATATAGACATCATTCAGGATATATCGGAGGAATGAAAGAAACATCAGCTAGAGTTATGATGGACAAAACACCTGAAAAAGCTATGTTCTTAGCTATAAAAGGAATGCTTCCTCATACAAGATTAGGAAACAAAATGGTTAAAAAATTAAGAGTATATGCAGGTAGTGAACACGAAAATGCAGCTCAAAAACCAGAAGTTTGGGAGGTAAAATAGTATGGCAAAGAAATCAGAAAATATAGTATTCCAAGGAACAGGTAGAAGAAAAGAATCTATCGCTAGAGTTAGATTAATGGCAGGTAAAGGTGATGTTACTGTTAATGGAAAAAAATTAGATGAATATTTCGGTTCTGAAATATTAAAAGTTATAGTTAACCAACCATTTGCTGTTACAAACACAGTTGGAAAATACGATGTTGTTGTTAAAGTTATCGGTGGTGGATTAACAGGTCAAGCTGGAGCTATTAGACACGGAATTTCAAGAGCATTAAATGAAGCAAATAATGAATTTAGACCAGCTTTAAAAGCAAACGGATTCTTAACAAGAGATCCAAGAATGAAAGAAAGAAAAAAATACGGTCTTAAAAAAGCTAGAAAAGCTCCACAATTCTCAAAAAGATAATTATATGTACTTTGTATGGAGTACCTCGGAAAATATAAAAAGCCTTATGTTGCAAGTCAGCATAAGGTTTTTTTGTATAATAAAACCGTTTGCTTAAATGCAAACGGTTAATTTTATCTTTCTTCTTCTTTGTATAAGCCATTAACTAAACTATAAAATTGTTTTAAAATATCTCCATCAATATCTTTGTCGCTTTTAATAGTAGGAATAGTTAAACGTAAGAAATTATCTACATCTCCAGGATAACTTGTAACAAATCCTTTTGGATAATGTGTAATCAATCTTTTGGTTGTATTTATTAAACGTTCAGTTTTAATTTCACTAATAGTATCTTGTTGTTCAAATATTCTAGCAAATCTCTTTTTGTCATTTTCGTATTCTTCAGGAAATCTTCTTATTTTTTCAGGATTCCATTTTTTGTTAAATTCTTTTTGTAAAGCAATATTTCCTTTTTCATGATAATCATAATCCAATACCAGCATTCCAGGTACTTCAATATCTGTTATTCCTTCTTGATTTAAGAAATTCATGAAAATACTTAATGCAAGAGTTTTTGTTGGTTCAACACGTTCTTCATAATTTGCTTTTCTTAAAGGACCTTTATTTAAATCTCTTCTAGCTACTTGTATAGTTGGAAGCAATTCATCTCTATGTGATAACGAATTAGAAAATTGTTTATTTTGAATAGAAGCTATTCTACATATTCTTTTTCCATCTTTTTCGTAAATTCCATAACGTATAAGGGGAAGAGTATAGTTTGGTCTTTCAAATAATTGTTTATTATCATAATGTTTTTTATCATAAATTGTTATTTTAAATTCTTGTTGAGTTTCATCCCAGGTTCTTGACATATTGTTTTTTACGCAAATAGGGTTATTATCTAAAGATAGCAGTTTTCCAATATAAGTTTCTTCATCATATTTTGAAAATGTTGTATCATATAGCATTGCTACTTGAGTTTTCAAAAACTTTTCTGGATTGCTGAAATCCTCTGGAGTTGCTCGTAACCATATTTGCTCAAAACAGTTTGCTTGTTCATAAGTTGTAAATCCAGATAACCCAGTTCTTTTAAAAAATAATTCAATATCTTTTTCATAATATTTTCTAATTAATTCAAAAAATTGCTTATAATCATGAACAACCATTACTGGTAAATCTTCATTTCCATCAGCTTTTTGATGTATGGCATCTGATGTTTTTCCTAGCTTTTCAGCATAAAATTGATATTTTTGTATAAGACTTTGTAAAATTTCATCTATAAATTCAATTGCTTCAGGTTCTCTAAAATCAAATTTGAAATTTGGATATTCTTCATCAAACAAAATAGTAGGGATAGTTTCTGTTATAAATGTTCGAGTTACATTTTCAAATGTAGGCTTTAAAGTTTCTGATATTGTATGTTTCATAAATTCTCCTTTAACTAAAATACATACTATATTATACATTATGTTAACTGTAAAATCAATATAAAAATTTTAATAATCTATTGCAAAATAATAATTTTATGATAGAATATAGCAAAAAGATGTTTGGATAAAACGGAGGATAAATAATGTTTGCATATATAAAAGGGTCATTAGAAGAAAAATCTACAAATTATGTTGTAATAGAAAATTGTGGAATTGGATATAAAATATTTATGTCAGATATTTCAATAAATGAAATAGGAGAAATAGGAAATACAGTAAAAGTTCACACATATTATCATGTAAGAGAGGATAATATTAGCTTATATGGATTTTTAAATCATGAAGAATTAAAAATGTTTGAACTTTTATTATCTGTTAGTGGAATTGGTGCAAAATCAGCTATTGCAATGCTTTCAAATATCACACCTGCAAGTTTTGCATGTGCTATTATTTCAAATAATGTAGCACTTTTAAAGAAAATTCCAGGAATAGGGCCAAAAACAGCACAAAGAATAATTTTAGAATTACAAGATAAACTAAAGAAAGAAGAAGAACTTACAAAAGAAACAGAGCAAGAGGAAATTACGTTTGTATCTAACAATGAAAATGTAGAAGAAGCAATGCAAGCTCTACAAATATTAGGGTACAGCAAAAAGGAAATTGATAAAGCATTTGAAAAACTTGCAAATACAGATGTATCTGTTGAAGAACTTATCAAAAAAGGATTATCATTATTAGCAAGATAAATTATACAGCAGTTGAAAAAATCAATAAGAGAAATGGAGTAAATTATGGACTTAAATCAACCATTAGCATATAGAGTAAGACCAAAATCATTAGACGAATTTGTTGGTCAAGAACATGTTATAGGAAAAGATAAATTATTATATAGAACAATAAAAGCAGATAGATTATCAAGTTTAATTTTATGGGGACCTCCTGGGTGTGGTAAAACATCACTTGCCAAGGTAATTAGTGAAACAACAAAATACAAGTTTACAAAATTAAATGCTGTAACTTCAGGTGTTGGAGATATAAAAAGAGCTATAGAAGAAGCAGATAATCCATTATTAAATCCAAGTGGAAAATGTATATTATTTATAGATGAGATTCATAGATTTAATAAATTACAACAAGATGCATTACTTCCTTTTGTTGAAGATGGAACTGTTATTTTAATAGGAGCAACTACAGAAAATCCATATTTTGAAGTTAATAAAGCTTTAATTTCAAGATCTATGGTTATTAAATTAGAACCATTAAAAAAAGAAGATATTTTTAAAGTTTTAAAAAATGCACTTACAAATAAAGATGGACTTGGAAATTATAATATAAAAATTTCAGATGAAACATTAGAAACAATTGCTGAAGTTTCTGGTGGAGATGTTAGAACAGCTCTAAATGGTTTAGAAGTAGCTGTATTAACTACGAAGATGAATTCTGATGGAGTTATAGAAATTACTAATGAAATAGCAAGTCAAAGTTTAAATAAAAGAAAAGCAATGTTTGATAAAACAGGAGATAGCCATTATGATAATATAAGTGCTTTCATAAAATCTATGAGAGGTAGTGACCCAGATGCAGCTATATTTTATTTAGCAAGAGCTTTAAATGGAGGAGAAGATCCAGTATTTTTAGCTAGAAGAATTGTAATTGCAGCAGCAGAAGATGTTGGTATGGCAAATCCACAATGCATTAGTTATAGCAACTTCAGCTATGCAAGCTGTAACAATGGTTGGAATGCCAGAAGCAAGAATTATTTTAGCAGAAGCTGCTGTATATGTTGCAACATCTAAAAAATCAAATGCATCTTATAATGCTATAAATAAAGCTATTGATGATGTAGAAAATAAAGATACAGGTACAATACCAATGCATATTAGAAATGCACCAGCTGAAGGTATGTCTGATTTTGGATATGGAGAAGGATATAAATATCCTCATGATTATCCAGGTCATTGGGTAGAACAACAATATTTACCAGATAAAATGCTTGGAACAAAATATTATATAAAAGATGATACAATTGAATAAATTTTTAAATTTCGCAAAAACTACTCTTATGAAAAAGAGTATTTTTTTTATAATTTTAGCAGGATTTTTAGCAGGAATTGTAAGTGGGCTTTTTGGTGCTGGAGGAGGAATGATATTAGTTCCATTTATGACACTTATTTTGAAAGAAGAAGAAGTTTCTTCAAGAGCTACAACAATAATGTGTATATTTTTTATGGTTTTAACAAGTAGCTTTTTTTATTTTAAACAAGATTCTATTAATTGGAATATTTCTATAAAATGTGCTATTGGTGGAATTATAGGTGGAATAATTGGTTCAAAATTATTAATTAAATTAGACAAAAATATATTAAAAATTTTATTTATTATATTTTTAATATATGCATCTATAAAAATGATTATTTAAGTATTATTTGGAAAAAATTAAGATTGGAATTTATAAATTATGGGAGAAATAGTAATTGGAATTGCATCTGGAATGGTTGCAGCACTTGGTATGGGTGGTGGGACTATATTGATTTTGCTTCTTGGAATTTTTACAGAATTAGAGCAACATGTAATTCAAGGAAGCAACTTAATATTTTTTATTCCAACATCTATTGTTGCAATTATAATGAATATTAAAAATAAAACAATAAATTATAAAAATGCTATTACAATTATTATTTCAGGAATAATTGGAGCGATAGTCGGTTGTAAGGTTTCGTTTATGGTTGAAAACAATAATCTAAGAAAATATTTTGGGATATTTTTGCTAGGAATAGCAATTTTTGAAATTTATGATTTAATTAGGCAGTATATATTAAGTAAAAAAGAAAATAATAGTTAATATAAATCGGAAATTTTCGCTGGCGCAAAGTGTAAATTAATTTTAAAGTGCGTATAACGAGTAAATCAGAGAAAAGTAAAAGAAATGGAGGAGAAGTGAAATGAGTTTTGCAAAAGGTGTTATGATAGGAAGTTTAATTACTGCAGGTACATTAATGATGTATTCAGAAGCTGTCGATGAAAATAAGAAGAAAGTTATGAAAAAGGGTAGACAGATAGTAAAAAGAATAAAAACAGCAATGTAAATAAAGAGCGGAAAAATCCGCTCTTTGTTTTTATAAATTAATCTTTGCAATCGCAATGTTCTTCTTCATGAAACATAACTTTTGGTCTTGGCATATCTTCTTTTTCACAACAAAGATCAACACCCTTTAAGCATTTTCCTTCATGTTCACATACTTTACAGATTTTAACATGTTTTACTCTGTTTACCCAAATTTCAATACTGTAAGATTTGTGAGGGCAAAGTGGTCCAAAAACAAATTCTCCATCACAATTAGTAAATGTGTGAGATACTGGTTTTCTATCATCTTTGCATACTTCAATTAATTTTACAACTGCATCAGAAATTGGTTCCCCACATGGATCTTTTACTACTCCATACACTACATTTCTGAAATCCTCAGGTAAAGAAAGCTCTAAATCAAATTGTTTACCTTTTTCTATTTTTCCATTAACGTCAACAATGACTTTTTTATCAAATTCCATAATAAATAAACTCCTTTCAAATTCCTTATATTAAAGTTTATGAAAAATAGTTGTTTTTTGTTAATAGAATTTAAATTAATTATGAGTAAGACTTATTAATATTTACAAATTTTGCAAATTGAAGTAAAATGTATAAGATATTGAAGAAATTTGCATATAATATATTGGTAAATTAATTTAATGAAGGGAATTTTGATAATGGAATTTGAAAGTTTAAGAAACGAGTATCCTAAATTCATATATAATAGCTATAAAATAGAGGAACTTGAGGATAGACTTGTTGTAGAATATGATTTTGAAATTGAAAATTTAAGCAAGTTTAAACCAAGAATAGAAATATTAAAAAAGAATTTTAAATTCAAAAATATAAATTCAAAAATAGTACAAAATATTGTATTCAATCTTGGGATGATAGAATCTATAAGTTATTTTAAAGCAACATGTTCTCCACAATTTTTGATAAAATGTGGAAAACTAGACACATACCAAGAAAATTGGCTTAAAAAATTATTTTATCTAGGTTTAGGAGAATTTAGATTTATAAATAATATAAAAGTAGAAAAAGATGAATTAGTGGAATTTATATCTCTTGGAGAAAAAATAGAATTTGAGCCTGAAACTACAGATTTAACAGGTATTGTAATACCTGTTGGTGGCGGTAAAGATTCTAATGTTACTTTAGATTTATTAAAAGAATATAAAAATGATTCTTTTGTTTTTATGATTGGTAGTAAAAAAGTATCAATGGATTGTGCAAAAGTAGCAGGATATTCAAATGACCAAATTATCGAAATAAAAAGAATTATAGATAAAAACTTATTAGATTTAAATAGCAAAGGCTTTTTAAATGGTCATACACCATTTTCAGCAATAGTTGCATTTATATCTTATTTATGTTCATATTTATTAGGAAAAAAATATATTGCTTTATCTAATGAAGATAGCGCAAATGAAACAAATGTAGATGGAGAAAATATAAATCATCAATATTCAAAAACTATTGAATTTGAAAATGACTTCAGAGAATATGCAGAAAAATATTTAAAAGCAGGACCAGAATATTTTAGTATGTTAAGACCTATTAGCGAACTTCAAATAGCGATGCTTTTCTCAAGAATAGAAGAATTTCATCCGATTTTTAAAAGTTGTAATGTTGGAAGTAAAGTAGAGCCTTGGCATTGGTGTTGCAATTGTCCAAAATGTTTATTTGTATACACAATATTAAGTCCATTTTTATATAAAGAAAAACTAGTAAATATTTTTGGAGAAGATTTATTTGAAAAAGAAAGTTTATTAAAAACATTTATAGAACTATGTGGATATGGAGAAACAAAACCATTTGAATGTGTAGGAACATATAGTGAAATAAGATTTGCAATTTCAAAAACAATTGAAAAATTGCCAGAAGAAGAACTACCATACTTATTAAAATATTATAAAGATAATTTTGAATTATCAAACGAAAATTTACTTACATTTTATAACGAAAATAATAACGTACCAAAAGAATTTGCGAAAATACTAAAAAATAAATTAAAATAAATTTACTAAAATTGTTATTTAATTTTCAAATAACAATTTTATTAAGGAGCGTATATGTTAAAAGAATTATTAAATTACTTAGAAAATAAAAAAATTATAATTTTAGGATTTGGTATGGAAGGCGAGTCTAGTTATAGATTTTTAAGAAAAAACTTTCCAGAAAAACAATTATTTATAGCAGATAAAAATATAAATTTATTAGATAACAAAATAGAACTTATGGAAGATCCATCTTTAGAAGTATCTTTAGGCGATAATTATTTAAATGGAATAGAAGAGTACGATTTAATATTAAAAGCTCCAGGAATTTCTTTAAAAGATATAGATATTTCAAAATTCGAAGACAAAATTGTAAGTCAATTAGATTTATTTTTAACATATTTTGATATATGCACAATAGGAATTACAGGAACAAAAGGAAAAAGTACAACAAGTTCATTAATGTATAAAGTTCTAATAGACCAAGGAAAAGATGCCTATCTTTTAGGAAATATAGGAGAACCTATTTTTAATGATATAGAAAGTTTTACTGAAAATAGTATCGCTGTAATTGAGCTATCATCACATGCATTAGAATATGTAAAACATTCATGCAAAATAGGAATAATTTTAGATATTTATGAAGAACATTTAGACCATTATAAATCTTTAGAAAAATATATAGAAGCAAAATTTAATTTAGCTAAATATCAAAAAAATAATGATTTTTAATTTATAATTTTGATAATGAATTTATGAATAAATATAATTTTAATTATAAAGAAAATGACTATGCAGTTTCATTGGAAGTAACACCAGAAACTAAAAATAAGGTATTTTTAAAAGATAATTTCATATATTGTAATGAAGAAAAATGCATGAATATAGATGAACAAATTAATTTAAAAGGAATGCATAATATTAATAATATAATGTTCATTTTAGCTGTTTGTCAAATTTTAAATTTAGATATTTCAAAATCAATTAATTCAATAAAAGAATTTAAACCATTAGAACATAGAATGGAATTTGTAGCAAATGTAAATGGTGTTGATTATTATAATGATTCTATAGCAACAATTCCAGAATCTACAATTGACGCTATAAATGCTATTAAAAATATAAATACTCTTATTGTTGGTGGAAAAGACAGAGGAGTTAATTTATCAAGTCTTATAGAATTTTTAAAAAATAGTGATATAGAAAATATTATATGTTTGCCAAAAACAGGAGAATATATAAAACAAGGTTTACAAGATTTAAATAAAAATGTTCAGTTTACTCCTGAATTAGAAGAGGCTGTAAAATTGGCCAAAGAAGTTACAAAACATGGAACTGTTTGTTTATTATCTCCAGCAGCTTCAAGTTATGGATATTTTAAAAATTTTGAAGAAAGAGGAAGATTATTTAAAAAGTTTGTACTTAATGCCAATTAAAACGATGTATCTTTTATAAAATTTATTATAAAAGATACAAAATACTTAACATAAATAAAATGTGGTTTACGAGTGATTATTTTAAAAGATAAAACCTGCAAATGTACGGAAACATGGCTTACAAAATATTAAAAAATTAAACAAAAATGGAAAAATATCCAATTTTATGTAGACAAAGATAAAAAAATGTGTTATACTATATTTGTTTTTAGGTTAAAAAACGAGAAAAGATAAACATTATATGAAGAATACAGTAGATAAATATTAAGGAGGAAACGAAATTGAATACAAATTATTCAGAAAACAATCACTTAGTATTAGTAGGAAAGGTAGTAAGTGAAAAAAGTTACAGTCATGAAATTTATGGAGAAAAATTTTATGTGTTTAATCTAGAAGTTGTTAGATTAAGTTCAACTGTTGACATTATACCTATTACAGTATCAGAAAGATTATTAACAACATTAGATTTAGAAATCGGAAAGAAAGTAAGAGTTGAAGGACAATTCAGATCTTACAACAACTATGAAAATGAAAGAAACAGATTAGTCTTAACAGTTTTCGCAAAAGAAATTATTGAAGAAGAGGAAGCTGAAGAAGACAAAGAAGAAGTAACAAACGAAGTTACATTAGTTGGATATGTTTGTAAAAAACCAATCTACAGACAAACACCATTTGGAAGAGAAATCGCAGATATTTTACTTGCAGTAAATAGAGCTTATAATAAATCTGATTACATACCAAGTATAGCTTGGGGAAGAAATGCTAGATTCTGCCAAAACATGGAAGTTGGAACTGAAGTAAAATTAACAGGTAGAGTTCAATCAAGAAACTACGAGAAAAAACATGAAGACGGAAGTGTAGAAACAAGAGTTGCTTATGAAGTTTCAATAGCAAGCATGGAAGTAGCTAGCGAAGAAAATGAAGAAAATCAAGAACAAACTGAAGAAGTTGTTTAAGATATAAATTAAATTTTATATAAATTTTAGCAAATTATACACGTTCAGGTGCTAACAGAGGTTGGTATCTGGACGTTATTTTTTTGTATTGACATTTTTCGACATACAGATATATAATGAATCCGTATGTGTATATAAATTAAAAGTGGACAAAATAATATTAATATATAATAAGAGGTGAAAAGCATTGAATGTACTAATATCAGTTATCAAATTACTTGGTGGAGTTGCTTTATTAATTTATGGTATGAAAACCCTAAGTTCAAATTTGAAAAAAATATCTGGTGGAAAATTAGAAAAATTTTTAATATCAGCTACAAACAATTCTTTTAAAGGATTATTAACAGGATTCTTAATTACTGTAGCAACTCAAAGTTCTGCTGCAACAACAATAATAGTAGTTGGACTTGTTAATTCAGAAACATTAAAATTAAAAAATGCTATTCCAATAATAATGGGGGCTAATATTGGAACAACTGTAATTTCACAAATTTTAAGACTTACAGGTGTAAATGGAACGAGTTGGTTATCTTTATTTACTCCAGGAGTTTTGGCATCAGTATTTATATTAATCGGTTTATTAATAATGGAAAATGCCAAAAACAAAAAAGGTTCAAATATTGGTCAAATGATAATGGGACTTGGACTATTATTTACAGGAATGATAACTATGGTTGATATGGCAAGTAGTTTTAGCGATTTACCAATACTTGCAGAAATACTTTCTAAACTATCAAATCCAATATTAGGATTATTAGCTGGAGCTGGTATTACAGCATTGGTTCAAAGCTCAGCAGCAACAATTGGTATTCTACAATCATTATCAACATCAGGAATTATAAGTTATGCAACAGCAATTCCTATAATTTTAGGACAAAATATTGGTACATGTATAACTTCAATAATTGCAAGCATTGGTGGTTCAAAAAATGCAAAAAGAACTGCAATGGTACATTTATATTTTAATTTGATTGGTACAATAATTTTTATAGTTATTATATATACTTTCCAAGGTTTAGTAGGATTTCCATTCTGGAATGATAATATAGATATGGGACAAATAGCAAACTTCCACACAATTTTTAATGTGGTATCAACAATTATTTTATTCCCATTTATCGGATTACTTGAAAAATTAACAATTTTAACAATTAAAGATAAAAAAGAAATTGATGAAGATGAAGAAAGTGATTATTTATCTGTACTAAATATGTTAGATGAAAGAGTTTTAAATATTCCTAATATTGCAATTACTAATAGTTGTGCTGTTATAGAAAAAATGGGAATTTTATCTGAAAAAATATTTAGAAAATCTATGGATTTATTAGTAAAATTTGATGCTAAAAAATTAGCAAAGATGGATGAGAGAGAAGATGCTGTAGATAAGATGGATGAAGAAGTTACTGCATATTTAGTAAAACTTGCAAGTATGGATTTACCACATCAAGAAAGTTTAACAGTTACTTCACTTTTGAAAATAGATTCTGAGTTTGAGAAAATATCAGATTATGCTTATAAATTCTCAAGAATAGTAGATGATATGCATGAAAAAAATATAAAGTTTTCAGATGTAGCTTTTTCAGAACTTGAGAGAATATATAGCATAACAGAAGATACAATTTTAGCTACAATTCAAGTATTTAAAGAAAATGATATTAATCTTGTTGTACAAGTACAAGCTTTAAAAGAATTTTGTGAACTTCAAAGAGAAATGTATAGAAATTCACATATAGCTCGTTTAAAAGAAGGAAAATGCAATGTAGAAAGTGGAATCGCTTTTTTAGAAATTTTAGCTATAGTTGAAAAAATTATAGATCACTGCTCAAACATAGCTATATCAAATTTAAATTATATGACAAGTGAAAGCTTTGTTACTAAAAATGAATTTTATAAAAAAATTTATGAAACACAAAGCGAACTTTTAAAAAATAAATTAAATGAATGCAATCATAAATATGCAATATAAAAGATAAAAAAACTAGCAGATTTTTGCTAGTTTTTTTATATAAAGTATATATTTTTTTTTGTTTATTTGATATAATTCAAAATATCTATAATTACAAGGAGATTTACGGAAAATGGAAAACGAAGAGAATTTTGAAAAAGTAAATACGGAAGAAAAAATAGATTTAATAGAAAAAAAAGAAGAAAAAGAAAATGCTTTAATGAAAAAAGTTCGTAGTGTAATTTTTCATATAGTTGCGATTATATGTATTGCTATATTTTGCTGTGCAGTATCACCAAAAACATTACAAAACGATACTTTTTATACAGTTTCAATAGGAGAATATATTTTTAATAATGGTGTATCAGATTTAACACAAGATATATTTTCATGGCATGAATTACCATACACATATCCACATTGGCTTTACGATTTAGGAATGTTTTTAGTATATAATTCATTTGGCCAACAAGGAATATATATGTCTACAATGGCTCTTGCAGCAATTTTAGGAATATCTGTATATGGCTTAGCTTGTAAAAAATCAAAAAATAAAGTTGTTTCATTTGTTATTTCAATTTGTTCAATTTATTTAATGAAAGATTTTATTGCAGCGAGAGCACAATTAGTAACATTTATATTTTTGTATGGGCAGTATATTTTATAGAAAAATTCTTAGAAACAAAGAAAATAAGATTTGCAATACCTTTAATATTAATACCATTATTAATTGCTAATTTACATTGTGCAGTATTTCCATTTTACTTTGTATTATTCTTACCATATATAGGAGAATATTTATTAACAAATTTTGTCGATTTCGATATAGATTTAAAATTATATTCATTAGTTTTAAAATTACTTAGAAAATTATCAAGAAAAGAAGAGAAAAAAGAAGCATACTCTAATAAAATAGAAAAAATAACTTTTATTAATTCAGAAAGAAAAAGAAAGAGAAAAATTATTAGAGAAAATCCATATAAAATTAAAGTACAAAAAAATCATGTTGTACTATTACTTATAGCAGTTGTTGCAATAGCATTTGCAACAGGTATGCTTAATCCAGCAGGAGATGGAGCTTACACATATCTTGTAAAAACAATGCAAGGAAATACAATGGATTCTATAAATGAACATTTACCATTAACACTTGCAGAAAATTATGAGTTTGCTATAGCTGTTGTATTGTTCTTATTAATTTTAATTTTTACAGATACAAAAATAAAATTATCAGATTTATTTATGCTTACAGGTTTAACAATATTATCATTCTATTCAAGAAGACAAGTTTCAATATTTGCTATAGTTTGTGGACCAATACTTGCAAGTTTAATAGGAGCTATGATTCAAAAATATGATAGAGAAACATTTGAAAAGCTAGAGAAATTTGTTTCTGGATGGTTTGGCGCAACAGTAATTATTTGTTTATTTATAATACTTGGAACAAATATTATAAAACCAACAATTCATAATGATTATATAGACGAAAATTCATACCCTGTACAAGCTTCAGATTGGATTTTAAGCAATTTAGATGTAAATAGTATAAAATTATACAATGAATACAATTATGGAAGTTATTTGCTATTTAGAGGCATTCCAGTATTTATAGATTCAAGATGTGATTTATATTCACCAGAATTTAATGAAGATAAAGAAAATGGAGTAGAAGGAAGAGATATTTTCTCAGATGCTTTAAATATTCCATCAATATCTGTTAATTATGAAAGTAAATTTGAAGAATATGGTGTAACACATGTTATATTATATTCAAATGCTAAACTTGCAATGATTTTAGAAAATGATTCAAATTATAAAAGAATTTATAATGAAGGTAATTTCAAAATTTTTGAAAGATTATCTGCAAATGAGGGGAATTAATGAAAAATAAAGTAATAAAAATATTAGTAATACTTACTATATTGCTAATTGTAATTGATCAAGCAAGTAAAATAACAGCAAAAAATTTATTAGGAGAAAACTTAATTGGAAGCGAAGACTTTGGATTAGGAATTGTTTTTAATACAGGTATGGCTTTAGGGTTTTATGATGGTAATGCTAAAAATATTGTTTTAACATCATTTATTCTAATAATAGTTTGCAATTTTATAAGAAATCAAATTGAGAGAATAGATGCAAAAACAGCTGTTGCTCTTTCACTTGTGCTTGCAGGTGGTTTTAGTAATTTGATTGATAGAATTTTTAGACAAGGTGTGCTTGATTTCATAAAATCATTTGGCGTTACAGTTAATCTTGCTGATATTTTTGTTGTAGTTGGTTGGATTTTATTAGTGAAATTTTTAATAGATTATCAAAAGGCAGATGATTCAAAAATAGAGAATCAAAAAGAAAAATAGGGGTGTAAAACTTTGCGTAATACAGTTAGAATTTTAGGTATAGATATTGATAATATAGATATCGAAGAGGCAGGACAAATAACAAAGAATTTAATAGAAACAAGTAATAAAAGTTGCAAAATAATAGTTGCTCCAAATACAGAATTTATTATGATGGCACAAAAAGATAAAGAGTTTTTCGACATTTTAAGAAGTGCTGAACTTGCTACACCAGATAGTGTTGGAGTAATGATAGGTGGAAAAAATCAAAAAAAGCCATTTAAACAAAGAATACCAGGACAAGCTTATTTTAGAAAAATACTTGAAGTTGGAGAAAAACAAGGGTGGACATTTTATCTTTTAGGTGGAAAAGATGATGTTCCAAAACTAGCAGTAGAAAACGTGAAAAAGATTTATCCTAATGTCAATATTGTAGGATATCATGAAGGTTTTTTTGAAAAAGATAGTGAAGAAGATGTAATAGCAGAAATAAATAGATTACAACCCAATGTACTGTTTGTTGCTATGGGAGCACCACTTCAAGAAAAATGGATTGCAAAACATAAAAACGAACTTAAAGTAGATGTTGCAGCAGGTCAAGGTGGAACTTTTGATTATGAAGCAGGTAAAATAAAAAGGGCTCCAAAATTAATTCAAAAATTAGGAATAGAGTGGCTTTGGAGATTGATTTTGCAACCATCAAGGTTTTTTAGAATGCTTGTACTTCCAATATATTTAATGAAAATTACATTTACTAAAGATATTACTAAGGGGAAGTTTGATTAAGAAAGGGTTTTAAATTTGGAAAAAAATACTTATATAATAGATGAATTAAATAAAGAATTTGTAGGTTTAAGAATTGATAAAGCTATAAGTATGAAAGATAAAGATTTATCAAGAGCTTCTGTTCAAAAAATGATAGAAGATGGAAATATATTAGTAAATGGTAGAAATACTAAAATGGCATATAAAATTTCTTTAGGCGATGAAATAACAATTATAAAAGAAGAGCCAAAAGAAATTGAATTAAAACCACAAGATATTCCTTTAGATGTTATTTATGAAGATAATGATATTTTAGTTGTAAATAAGCAAAAAGGATTAGTTGTTCATCCAGGAAATGGAAATCCAGATGGTACTTTAGTAAATGCAATTATGAATAAATGTAAAGATTCATTATCTGGAATTGGTGGAGAAATCAGACCAGGAATAGTACATAGAATTGATAAAGATACATCAGGACTTTTAATAGTTGCAAAAAATGATAAAGCTCATATAAATATGAGTGAGCAAATTAAAAATCATGAAGTTAAGAAAACATATATTGCACTTGTTAGAGGTAAAACAAGAGAAAATCAAGCTACTATTGATATGCCAATTGCTAGAAGTAAAAATGATAGAACAAAAATGGCAGTTTCAAAAGATGGAAAAAATGCAATAACACATTTTGAAGTTATAGAAAGATTTGAAGATTATACATTACTTAGAGTTAATATTGAAACAGGTAGAACACATCAAATTAGAGTTCATTTATCTCAAATTGGATATCCAATTGTAGGAGATAGTGTATATTCAAATGGAAAAAATCCTTTTGGTGTAGAAGGTCAAATGTTACATAGTTTTAGATTGGAATTTAAACATCCAATTACTGGTAAAGAAATGGAGCTTGAAGCAAAGCTTCCAGAATATTTTGAAGATGTATTAAATACTTTAAGAAATAGTAAATAAGAGAAAGGTAATTGTGCTTATAAAATGAAAGAAGTAAGACTTCAAAAATTTTTAGCAGGAGCAGGAATAGCTTCTCGTAGAAAATGTGAAGAACTAATTGAGCAAGGTAAAGTAAAAGTAAATGGAAAGATTGCTGAGCTTGGAACAAAAATTAATCCAGAAAAAGATATTGTTGAATGTAATGGAAAAATTGTAAAACAAGAGCAAAAACAGTATAAATATATCTTGCTTAATAAACCAATAGGATATGTTACTACAGCAAGTGATCAATTCGATAGACCAACAGTCTTAGATTTGGTAAAAGTAAAAGAAAGAATTGTTCCAGTTGGAAGATTAGATATGTACACCTCAGGAGCTTTAATTTTAACTGATGATGGGGATTTTGTTTATAAGGTTACTCATCCAAAACATGAAATTACAAAAACATATACAGTTACATTATCTGGTATAGTTAATAAAGAAGATATTGCAAAATTAGAAAAAGGTGTAAAAATTGATGATTATATAACAAAGCCTGCAAAAGCTAGAATAATGAAAATAGATGAAGAAAAAAAGATTTCTCGTGTAGAAATAACAATTCATGAAGGGAAAAACAGACAAGTTAGAAAAATGTGCGAAGCTATTGGAAAAAAAGTCATAGCTCTGCATAGATCCAAAATAGGAAATGTAGGTGTTAAAGATTTAAAATTAGGCACTTGGAGATACTTAAACGAAAAAGAAATAAAGCAAATATTAAATTATTAATATATTAAAATTTACGAAAGAGGAAAAGGATATGGAGTATCAAAAAAATGGAGTAAATGATTTACAAGAAGGAGCTATTGTAAATGGAACCATAAAAAATATCAAAAAATTTGGTGCATTTGTTCAGCTCGAAGGTGGAAATAATGTAGGACTTTTACATATAGAAGATATTTCAGTTTCAAGGATAAAAACACCAGAAGAAAGATTTAGTATTGGACAAAATATTAAAGTTATGGTAAAATCAATAGACAGGCAAAATAACAAAATTGTCTTAACATACAAAGAATTACTAGGAGATTGGGAAGATAACATTAAAGATTACGATGAAAAAACTGTTGTTGAAGGAATAGTAAAAGAACCTGATAAATTCAAAAATGGACTTTTCATTGAGTTAAAACCTAATTTAGTAGGACTTGCAGAGTATAAAGATGGTTTTGAATATGGGCAAAAAGTAAATGTCTATATAAAAAAAATTATAAAAGACAGGAAAAAGATTAAACTTTTAATTGTCTAGAGGAGGTTATTTAAAAATGGTAGAAGATGCAGAAATTAAAACTACCGTTTCTCCATTCGCTATTAGAGAGGGAGAAATAAAAACATTTGATGGCAAGGATGGATATGTTTCAATAAACCAAATCATCCATAAAATTAACCTTGGCCATATTACAGATGTGCATTTCAAAATACTAGATTTAGTAAATGAATTTGAATTTTTAACTTCAAGACAAATTTATCAATTACTTCAATTTAAAGGTGTGGAAATAAAATCACAAGATAAATTAAATACTAAATTAGAACAACTTGTAAAATCAAAAATCTTAACTAGATATTACTTTACTTCAGAAGAGGGAAAAGGAATATATAGAGTTTATTGTATGGAAAAAATGGGTAAATATTTACTTAACTCAAAAGAAGTTGAGTGCAAATGGCAACCTACAGATAACACAAAACCTGTAGCTTTAATGAAAAAAAGATTAGCAGGAAATCAAGTAATTATTGCATATATGAGAAAAGCCAAAAATTTTAATGGTTATAAAGTAAAAACAGCTATTACAGCAAAAATGAATGGGAAACTTTTTAAAGGACATGGAGAAGTTAAAATTGCTAAATCAGGAAAAGCATTAAGCTTAATTTTTGAATGTGTTAGAAGAGAAGATGATTGGCAAACAAAATTTGTAGATAGAATGAGATTATACAAAGATTTCTTAGAGAACTTTGTTCAATTTGATTCAGGATTTGAAGCTAGACCACAATTAATTTTAGTTTGTGAAGATGATAAACACATGGTAGAAACATTTAAAGAAGTAGTAAAAAATAAACTTCAATTTGAAAACATTAAAATATACTATACTACAGATTTAAAACAAAATGCTGGTTCACTTGATAAATCATTAATCGAATTTACTAAAAATGAAACAACAGGAAAATTCGAAGCTAAAAATATTGAATTTAAAATATTAGAATAAAAGAAAAGAGCCTCTATTTAAGAGGTTCTTTTTGTATGAGAAATTTTATTAAATAATAAATAAAAACCTCACAGCAACATTTACTGTGAGGCTAATTTCATTTAATTATTATTTTTAGAACCTGAGTTGTAACTTGTAATTGCATTTTCATCATCAAACATATAAGATAGGTCAGATACGTTTGTTTGAATTGGGTCCATATCATTTGGATTATTTGGATTTGCATGGAAATCAATATTTTTTAAATTGAATTTTCCACCTGCATTTGAATCTGAACCTTCATTTGATACTGAAGTACCATTTGAATATTTACCAAAATTATATGTTTTAATTTTTTGTTTTTCTTTATATCTAGACTCTAAGAAATCTATTTTTGCTTGACCAACTAAAGTTTTTCCAGATAAGTCTTTTGTCTTATAAATTACATATTTGAATTTTAAAGATTGAACTTTACCAGCTTTATAGTTAGCAATCCAAGCCCATTTAATTCCTTTATAGTTATCATCATATTTACCTTGATCTGTTTTATAATCATGAGTAAACATCCAACGTCTTTTCTCTCCAAGTTCTTTTTCCCACCACTCGTTATCATCTGGAGTGTTGTTACCAAATACAACTTTTGTTGTACAGTTTGCAAGAATTGTTTGTCTGTAGTTATCTCCATTTACTGTTCCAAATTGAGATAAGTTTTGTGATGATATAATTGTTCCAACTCTATATTTTCTGTATAGTGTGAAGATATCTTCTGTAGCTTTACAAACAAATGGAGGGAACTCATCAACATATAAGAAGTGAGGTATTCTATTGTTTTCATTTCCTGGTCTAGATAAAACTGATTGTTGCATTAATAATAAGAAGAATAGACCAAATGCTTTATGAATACTAGCTCCTAAATCTCCACGACGTGTACATACAAGAGTAACTTCGCCATTTGCTAAAGCTTTATCATAATTTATATTATTTGTTCTATTACATAATATATTTCTAACACCTGGATATCTAAGTAGGTTTTCAAGTTGTGCAGCTGAAGCTTGTAAGAATTTTTCTGTTTCAGCAATATTTGAAGCACCTTTATAAAATGTTTTTCTAAAATATCCTAATTGAATTTTATATTTTTCTGCTAAGTCTGGGAAGGATTTCATTTTTTCAGCCATTTCTTCAATTAAACTGAAATCGTTTAGAAGGTCAAGTAAATCTTCTAAGTTTGGTAATAATCCTTCATGTAGTCTTGGATATGTTTCTTTTAATAATAATACTAAGTTTTCAATTGCTTGAGTTACAATGTTTCTCATAAATGCTTCATCATGAGATTGATATTCTGAGAAATATAATCTTTTTAATATTGAAGATATAGCAATTGATGTTTTTATTGGATCTTCATAAGTAAATGGATTTAAACCAATTGATGCGTTACTATTTGGATCAACAACATTGTATTTTATTCCAAAGTTTTCAGCTATTTCTATAACATGAGATATAGATTCATAATCTGGTGCTACATAAGAAAATCCTAAGTTCTTGTAAATTGATTTGTCACCATTATATTGGTAAAGTAGTTTTGCAAAATATGTTTTAAATACTTTTTCTCTACCCATAACTGGTGTAAGCATATTTAAATTAAAGTTTTCGTTTATATAATCGTTAGAATAAGGAGAGTTTAATGTTGCGATATTTGTTCTTAAAGCAGTAAATCCTAATTCTTTTGCAGATTCTTTAAGGAAATATTTTTTCTCAATATCTCTTGCTATCATTGGTTCAAACATCATTGAAGTTTTACCTGAACCAGATACACCAACAATAAGTGTTGATTCAAATCTTCTTGATTCTGGTATTTTAATTGATTTACCAGTTTCTCTATCTTTACAAAGGAACATTTCACAAGTATATGGTCCCATACCAATTGATTTGTCTGATAAATCTATTCCACCATAATCCCAAATTGATTCTTTAATAAATAATGTATCATCAATTTTTAATACTAACCATTTAAACATAGGGAAGAATGTACAAACTGGAACATACCAAGCAAATGATGAAAATGCTGGTTTTATTAAATCCATAAATGTTGTTATTATGTATGAATAGTTTGGTACGGAGAATAATAAAAGCCATCCAGCTTGATTAACCCATTGTATAAGCATTGAGATTCCAACAATATAAAGCATTACTGTATATGTATAAAAGAATTGCAGTTTATTTTGTTTGTTTTCGACAAATTTCGAAGATGGTGAAAAATAAAATGCAAATACTACACATGCCATTGCAAAAGTATATTTAATTGGTCCCCAATACGAAACTGAAATACCTGAGAACATAATAAACAAAATTTCTGCTATTCTATCGATAACGATATATACAGAAATTAATGTTAAAACATACGTCGCAAAGGTATTCCTATCCGTTTTCAATTTCTTTAAAAACATATCTATATATTTCATAAAAATCTATCCTTTTTTTAACAAAACTATACATCTTTATTATCTTACAAAATGCGAAAAAAATCAAGCTTTTTCACTAAAAAACATAGTCTTTGAAGCAATTTTTTTCATAAAAGCATATATATTTAAATTTGATAATACAATTTACTAAATAAATTTATGATATAGGTTAGGGAAAAATGAAATTAAATAATTTTTTACAAGGTATATTTTCATTAATAATTTCACAAATTTTTATAAAAATCTTTGGTGTACTATATAGTTTATATTTAACTAATAAAACAGGTTTTGGAGATTCAGGAAATGCTATATATATGAGTGGATATCAAATATATGCACTTTTACTTACAATATCTTCTATAGGAGTACCAAATGCGATTTCAAAATTAATTTCTGAAAAGAATTCTATAAAAGATTATAAAAATGAAGATAGAGTATTAAAAATTGCAATATTTATATTTGCAATAATTGGTTTTTGTGGAAGTTTAGCAATATTTTTGGGTTCAAAATATATTTCTACTAATATTATACAAATTCCAGAAGCAAATTTGAGCTTGAAAATTCTTGCACCAGCAGTGTTTTTTGTTTCAATTTCATCTGTCATGAGAGGATATTTTAATGGAAAAGGAAAAATTTATATAACTGCAAAGTCTCAATTTTATGAACAAGTTGCAAAGTCAATTTTGACAATTGCTTTTGTTGAAATAACTTCAAAAATATCAAATTATAATACAGAAGCAATGTCTGCAAGTGGAAATTTAGCTACAACAGTAGCAACGTTTATTAGTTTAGTGTACATATTTATAAAATATCAAAAAGAAATAAATATAAGTTTAGGAAATAATTTTGAAAAAGAGAGAATTATAAATATAATAAGAAAGATTTTATTTATTTCAATTCCTATAACTATTAGCTCTTTACTTGGAAATCTTGGAAAAAATGTTGACTCAGTTACTATTGTAAGATTTTTGAAAAACAAGATAGGAGAGGAAACTGCAAAAAGAAAATATGGAATTTTAAGTTCAAAAATAGATATATTATGTGCCTTGCCACTTTCTTTTAATATTGCGCTTTCAACAGCTTTGGTGCCAGAAATTTCAGAGAAAAAAGCAAAAGGAGATTTAAAAGGAATTGTAGATAAAATTAACTTTTCTTTTAAAAGTACATTATTAATAGGAATTCCATCTGCTTTTGGAATGTTTTTTTATTCTGAAAGAATTTTTAAGTTATTATTTCCAAATAGCATAGAAGGATTTAATTTATTATCTTTAGCATCTTTTGGTATAATTTTTGCATTATTAATTCAAACTATAAGCGGAATCCTTCAGGGCTTTGGAAAAACTAAAATTTTATTAATTTCTTCAATTATGGGGTTAGTTACAAAAATAATTTTAAATATTACATTAATTCCTATAGAAGGTATTTATGAAAATGGAGCCATAATAGGAAATATTTTTTCGAATTTTGTTTCCTTTATAATTCTTTATATTGCACTTAAGAAAAGTATTGATTTAAAAATTACTTTAGTAAAAGAAAGTGTAAAACCAATTTTAGCAAGTAGTATTATGATTATAATTTCAAATAAGATTTATGAGTATATTTTACTATTTAATATTCCAAATAATATTTGTATAATTTTATCAATAATAGTTGCAATAATGGTTTATTCTGCAGAAATAGTGATTTTTTCTATAAAAGATGTGAAAAAATATTTGAAATTCAAAAAGCTTCAAACCCTTGAAAAATAAGGAAAATATTAATTTAAAACTTTAGAACCCTTGAAAAATAAATGATTTTTTAGAATTTTTTTGAAAAAAAGAAGGATTTTAGCTTATTTTGGCGAATAAAGATATTGTAGAACAAAAAAATAATAGATATTCTACATAATACTTAAATCTATTAGGAGGTAATTTTAAATGAACAAAGCTGAATTAGTAGCAGCAGTAGCTGCAAAAACAGGAGAAACAAAAAAATCTGCTGAAGAAGCTGTAAACGCATTTGTTGATGTTGTTACAGAATCTTTAACAAAAGGTGATAAAGTTCAATTAGTTGGATTTGGATCTTTTGAAGTAAGAAAAAGAGCAGCTAGAAAAGGAAGAAACCCACAAACTAAAGAAGAAATCAAAATACCTGCATCAAAAGCTCCAGTATTCAAAGCTGGAAAAGCATTAAAAGATTTAGTAAATAAAAAATAGGATTTATATAAATGCTATATAAAAGAAAGAGTACTTGGTACTCTTTCTTTTTTTGCTCAATTTGTATTAGATTTGTATTATAAATGTAATATAAAAATATTTGCAAAAAAAATATATTAAGAATATAATTATAATGTATAAATAACAAAAGATAATGGGAGGTCGTAGACTTGGAAGAATTTGAAGTTATATTTTTAGACGATGATAGAAGAACAGTTTTAGACCATCAAATGGTGGCTCAAGGTGAAACTGTTAAATATAAAGGAAAACCACCTGTTAAAGAACCTACAAATGGAATGACTTATACATTTATTGGATGGGTTGGAGAAGAAAAAATGGCTTCTGTCCAAGAAAGACTTGTTTTAGTTGCTAAATATTCTGCTGAAACAATAAATGCTACAAAAGATGAGAATGCACTTTTAGCAGCATCACTTGCAAACGCAGAAAGTACAAATTTAAATGCAACAATAGAAGCTGGACAAAAAGTATCTGAACAACAAAAAGCATTAGCAAAAGATACTAGAACAGCTGAGCAAATTGTAAATGAAGTTTTAGAAAATGGAAAAGCAGAAATAGGTCAAGAAGCAAATAAAGATAATATAGAAAGATAAAAGTACTAAAGATATGGAGGATTACAAATGAGTGTTGTAATTACATTAGATGATATACAAGCTTATGCAGAAGTTGACTATATCATTCATCACATGAACCAAAGATATATAGAAAAAGTTCCACCAAAGATGGTAGAGTTTTTCTCAAGTTATAAAGATCCTAATCATCAAATTCATATAAACCCTTATGTTCCGCTTCAAAACCAAGGCTTAAAAAAATACACATTAGAAATTATAGCATTATTGCATTTAAAATATTGGTGCGAAGATGAAAAAAGAAAACAAGAATTATATAATATAATGCTTAGTAACCAACATAAATTAGAAGCTCAAATGAGAGATAAATATAGTGTAGAAAAATTATTTGATAACGCTTCAGCTACTGTTGTAACAAACGAAAACGATTTAAATGAAAATGATTTTTCTAAACCAAGAGCTGTTCAAAGGTATGGTAAATATACAGAAAACAATCCAGATATTCAAGATTTTACAGATGTAGTAGATGAAAATGAAGTTCCAAATACATCTGGAATATCAAGCAATTTACCAGTAAACGAAAGTGCAGAAAAAGTAGGATTTTTCAAAAAAATAAGAAATAAGTTGCACAATATGTTTTCTAAGAAATAAAAAAGTGTTGACAACAAAGGAAAAATATGTTATTATTTTAATGTTTTAAGAAGAAGCATCCACTTCTCACCTTATCTTAAGTTAAGAGCATAAGGTTAAATTTCATTAAAATATATAATATTATAAAGAAATTTAGTATGTGGATTTGACTTTTTAAAATAAGTCAAATTTTTTTTTGGAGGTGTTTTACTATTAAACAAGAATTGCCTATAAATGGACAAATTAAAGAAAAAGAAGTTCAATTAATTGGAGCAGAAGGAGAAAAAATCGGAGTTGTTTCTATTGAAAAAGCATTAGAATATGCAGAAGAAAAAAACTTAGATTTAGTTTTAGTTGCGCCAAACAGTAAACCAGTAGTTTGTAAATTAATGAACTATGGGAAATACAAATTTGAACAAGCTAAAAAAGAAAAAGAGTCTAGAAAAAATCAAAAAACTGTTGAGTTAAAAGAAATAAGAGTTACACCAAACATCGGTGATCATGATTTTTCTTTTAAAAGCAAAAATGCTAGAACATTTTTAGAATCTGGAAATAAAGTTAAATTTACTGTTAGATTCAGAGGAAGAGAATTAAATAACACAAAAGCAGGAGAAATTGTTTTAAATAAATTCGTTGAGGATTTATCAGATATTGCAACAGTTGAGAAAAAGCCATTCTTAGAAGGTAAAACAATGTTTGTAATTTTAACAAAAAAAATATAAATTAAAATATGAAGGGAGATTTCAAAATGCCAAAATTAAAAACAAACAAAGCTGCAAAGAAAAGATATTCTTATACAGCTACAGACAAAGTTAAAAGAACAAAAGCTAATAGAAGACATCGTTTAGCAACAAAAACAACAAGACAAAAGAAATCAGGAAAAATTCAAGACGCTTACGCAGATAAAACTGTAGTAGCAGGAATAAAAAGATTATTACCTTATGGTAACTAGAATTTAGAGGAAAAGGAGTGAAAATAAATGGCAAGAGTAAAAACAGCAAGAACAACTAGAGCAAGACATAAAAAAGTATTAAAACTAGCAAAAGGATACTATGGAGCAAAACACTACAGATACAGAAATGCTAAACAAGCAGTTATGAAATCTGGAATGTATGCTTATGTAGGAAGAAAAGATAAAAAATCTAATTTCAGAAAATTATGGATAGCAAGAATTAATGCAGCAGCAAGAATGAATGGTTTAACATACAGCAGAATGATCGCAGGATTAAAGAAAGCTAATGTTACAATCAACAGAAAAATGTTAGCTGAAATCGCAGTTTCTGATAGCAAAGCTTTTACAGAATTAGCTGAAATTGCAAAAAATGCATAAGATTATAATTTTTAATATATAAAGAAGAATATGGACTGTCATATTCTTTTTTTTATGCTCTAAACCTTGAAAAAACTGGGCATTTGTTATATAATAGATACCATTGAAATTGAAGTATAAAAGGGGAGAGAAAGCTATGAGTTATAATTTTAAAGAAGTAGAACAAAAATGGCAATCTAAATGGTACAAAGAAGGTACATTTAATGCAAAACAAGATTTTTCAAATAAGAAAAAATGGTATGGTTTAATTGAATTCCCATATCCATCAGGTCAAGGATTACATGTTGGTCATCCAAGATCTTATACTGCATTAGATATTATTGCAAGAAAGAAAAGAATGGAAGGATATAATGTTTTATATCCAATTGGTTTTGATGCTTTCGGACTCCCTGCTGAAAATTATGCTATCAAAAATCATGTTCATCCAAAAATAACAACAGAAAATAATATTAATCATTTTAGAGAACAATTAAAATCTCTTGGATTTTCTTTTGATTGGTCAAGAGAAGTAAATACAACAGATCCAGATTATTATAAATGGACACAATGGATATTTATCCAATTATACAAAAAAGGCTTAGCTTACAAAGCTACAATGCCAATCAATTTCTGTACAGGATGTAAAGTTGGTTTAGCAAACGAAGAAGTTGTAAATGGTGTTTGTGAAAGATGTGGAAGTCCAGTAGTTCAAAAAGAAAAATCACAATGGATGTTAAAAATTACAGAATATGCACAAAGATTAATTGATGACTTAGATGATATTGATTTCCTAGATAAAATAAAAGCACAACAAAAAAATTGGATTGGTAGAAGTGAAGGAGCAGAAGTTAATTTCAAAATTGAAGGTACAGATGATACATTATTAATTTATACAACAAGACCTGATACAATATTTGGTACATCATATATGGTTGTTGCTCCAGAACATGAATTAATAAAAAAATATGCAGATAGAATTACAAATTTAGATGAAGTAAATGAATATAAAGCAAAAGCAGCTTTAAAATCTGATTTTGAAAGAGCAGAATTAAATAAAGAAAAAACTGGTGTTGAAATAAAAGGAATTAAAGCTATAAATCCATTAACAAATGAAGCAATTCCAATTTGGATTTCAGACTATGTTTTAATTACTTATGGAACAGGAGCTATTATGGCAGTTCCTGCACATGATAGTAGAGATTTTGAATTTGCTAAAAAATTTAATTTACCAATAAAACCTGTTATTATGGCAGAAGAATCTGAAGAAGATTCTAATGAAGAATATGTTTTTGTTAATACTGGAATTGCTATAAATTCAGATTTCTTAAATGGACTAAAAACAAAAGATGCAATTGCTAAGGCGATAGATTATATAGAAGAAAATAAATTAGGCGAAAGAAAAGTAAATTACAAATTAAGAGACTGGGTATTTTCTCGTCAAAGATATTGGGGAGAGCCAATACCAATGGTTTATTGTGAAGATTGTGGATGGAATCCAATTCCAGAAACAGAATTACCATTAGTACTTCCAGATATACAAGATTATGAGCCGGGAGAAAATGGAGAATCACCACTAGCAAAACAAACAGAATGGATTAAAACAAAATGTCCATGTTGTGGAAAAGAAGCTAGACGTGAAACAGATACAATGCCTCAATGGGCAGGTTCTTCATGGTATTTCTTAAGATATATGGACCCACACAATAATAATGAATTAGCTTCAAAAGAAGCATTAGAATATTGGTCACCAATAGATTGGTATAATGGTGGTATGGAACATACAACACTTCACTTATTATACTCAAGATTCTGGCATAAATTCTTATATGATATAGGAGTTGTACCAACTAAAGAACCATATCAAAAAAGAACATCACATGGTATGATTTTAGGAAGCAATGGAGAAAAAATGTCTAAATCTAAAGGAAATGTAGTAAATCCAGATGATATAGTTGCTGAATTTGGAGCAGATACATTTAGAGTATATGAAATGTTTATGGGACCATTTGATCAAACAGCTCCATGGTCTATGGAAGCTATAAGAGGATGTTCAAAATTCTTAGATAGAGTATGGAATATGCAAGACATTTTAGTAGATGTAGATGAATACTCTGAGAAACATGAAAAAATGATGCATAAAGCTATCAAAAAAGTAACATCTGATATTGAAGAAATGAAATTCAATACATCAGTTGCAGAATTTATGAAAATGACAAATGAATTCTATAAAGATAAAAAAATAACTAAAGCTGAATATAAAACATTTTTACAATTATTAAATCCTTTTGCACCACATATGACAGAAGAATTATTTAGTATTTTAGGAGAAACTAAAACAATAAATGAAACACCTTGGCCAAAATATGATGAAGCAAAAACTATAGATGACGAAATTGAAATTCCAGTTCAAGTAAATGGAAAAGTAAAGGCTGTTGTAGTTGTAGAAAAAGAAGCTTCACAAGAAGAAGTAAAATCAGTTGTAGATAGTAATGAGATTGTACAAAATGCTATTGAAGGAAAAAATGTTGTAAAAGAAATATATGTAAAAGGAAAAATTTACAATATAGTAGTTAAATAATTCGGCAAGTTGAGAAAGGAAAGAATTATGGAAAAGAAAACTATATTAAGTGGAATTCAAGCTACAGGTAGCTTGACACTAGGAAATTATTTAGGAGCATTAAATAATTGGGTAGAAATGCAAGAAGAATATGATTGCTATTATATGATTGCAGATTTGCACACTTTAACAATTAGAAATGACCCAGAAACATTAAGAAATAATACATTAAATCTTATTGCATTGTATATTGCGGCAGGATTAGACCCAGAGAAAAATACAATTTTTATTCAATCACAAATACCTGCACATACACAATTATCATGGGTTTTAAATTGTTACACTTATATGGGCGAATTAAATCGTATGACACAATTTAAAGATAAATCTGCAAAACATGCCGATAATATAAATAGTGGATTATATACATATCCAGTATTAATGGCAGCAGATATACTAATTTATAATGCAGACTTAGTTCCTGTTGGTCAAGACCAAAAGCAACATTTAGAGATTGCACGTGATATAGCAGATAGATTTAATTCAATATATGGCGAAACTTTTAAATTACCAGAACCATATATTGCAAAAGTTGGAGCTAAAATAATGGGACTTCAAAATCCAACAGCAAAAATGAGCAAAAGTGCTCAAGATCCAATGGACAAAATACTTTTAACAGATACACCAGAAGATATTAGAAAAAAATTCAAAAAAGCAGTTACAGATTCTGAAAACTGTGTAAGATTTGATAGAGAAGCAAAACCTGGTGTAAGTAACTTAATGTCAATATATGGAATTATTAAAAATAAAACAATGGATGAAGTAGAGAAAGAATTTGAAGGTCAAGGTTATGGAGCATTTAAAACAGCTGTTGCAGAAGCAGTAGTAGAAAGATTAGAACCACTTCAAAAAAGATATAACGAATTACTAGAAAATCCAGAAGAATTAATGGAAATTTGCAGAAAAGGTGCTAAAAAAGCAGAAAAAAAAGCAAATGCTCTAGTAAAAGATGTGTATAAAAAAATAGGATTAGTAGTAGACTAATAATTATAAAATAAAGAAAGAGAAGAAATAAAATGTTTGTTGATTATGCAAAAATAACAATTAAATCAGGAGATGGCGGAAACGGTGCTGCAACTTTTAGAAGAGAAAAATATGTAGCTGCCGGAGGACCAGATGGTGGAGATGGCGGAAGAGGTGGAGATATCTACTTCGAAGTTGATCCAAACGAAAATACTTTAATTGATTTTAGATATACTAAAAAATTTAAAGCAGAAGATGGTCAAAATGGTAGTGGGTCACATAGATTTGGAAAAAGTGGAGAAGACTGCACAGTAAAAGTTCCTTTAGGAACAATAGTAAAAGATGCTGAAACTGGAAAAGTAATTGTAGATTTATCTAAACCAGGTCAAAGAGAGCTTATTTTAAAAGGGGGTAGAGGTGGAAAAGGAAATTCTCATTTTGCTACATCTACTCGTCAAGCTCCAAGATTTGCTATAGATGGCGAAAAAGGAAAGGAAAAAGAAGTTATTTTAGAACTAAAACTTTTAGCTGATGTTGGTTTAGTTGGATTTCCAAATGTTGGAAAATCAACAATTCTTTCAAGAGTTACAGCTGCAACTCCAAAAATTGCTGATTATCATTTTACAACAATAGATCCTAATTTAGGTGTTGTGAAAACAGAACATGGAGATAGTTTTGTTCTAGCTGATATTCCTGGTATTATAGAAGGAGCTAGTGAAGGTATTGGACTTGGAACACAATTCTTACGTCATGTTGAAAGAACAAGATTGTTATTACATGTTTTAGATGTTGCAGGAACTGAAGGTAGAGATCCAGTTGAAGATTTTAATAAAATTAATGATGAACTAAAAAAATATAGTGAAAAATTAGCTGGAAGAAAACAAATTATAGTTGCAAACAAAGCTGACAGTATGCAAGATGATTCTAATTTTAAAGCATTAGAAAATTTAGCCAAAGAAAAAGATATGGAAATTTTCAAAATTTCAGCTGTAACAGGAGAAGGATTAAATGATTTATTTAACCATGTTGCAAAAATAATAAAAACATTGCCAAGAGAAGAAGTAGTAGATATAGAAGATAGAATAGTTTATACATTAGAGGATGAAGCAGACGAATTTACTATTGAAAACGTAGATGGAGAATTTATTGTTGAAGGACCAGCAGTTGAAAGACTTATGGGAAGAGTAAATATTGGAGATAATGAATCATACAACTACATGGAAAGAATGCTAAAAAAACTTGGAATTGAACAAGCTCTAAGAGATAAAGGAGTAAAAGAAGGAGATACAGTAAAACTTTTAGAGTGGGTATTTGAATGGTATGAATAAAAAATAATCAATAGAAGCCTGAGATTTTTCTAAAAGAAAATCTTGGGCTTGTTTTTTGAACAAAAATAAAACTTTTGTTTGACAAATCAAATGTTTTGTGATAATATACATCTAATAATACAGAACAGAAGTTTTTATATCTTCTAGTTCTATAGAAAGGAAACGTGATTTGTAATATGAAAAAGAAAGATCCAGATGCTCTAAATAAAAGAGAAAAAGCAATTTTAAAATTTATAGAAAAACAAGTAAACGCAAATGGTTATCCACCATCTGTTAGAGAAATAGGAAAAGCAGTAGATTTAAAATCAACAGCAACAGTACACGGATATTTAAATTCACTAGAACAAAAAGGCTATATAAAAAAAGAGAGCCAAAAAGGTAGAACTTTAAAATTACTAAAAGGTGGAGCAATAGAAGGTCAGCAATCTACATTTGATAAAGAAGTATATTCAAGCAGAGAAATGGTAGATGTTCCAGTTATTGGTAAAATAACGGCTGGAGAACCAATTTTAGCTGTAGAAAATGTTACAGATACATTCCCAATTCCATTAGATTTTGTTGGAACAGGAGAAAGCTTCATGCTTACAGTTAGAGGAGAAAGCATGATAGAAGCTGGAATTTTAAATGGAGATTACATATTAGTTAGAAAACAAAATACAGCAAATAATGGAGAAATAGTAGTAGCTTTAATTGGAGATGAAGCAACAGTAAAAACATTCTATAAAGAAAAAGACCATATCAGATTACAACCAGAAAATTCTACAATGGATCCAATCATAGTACCAACATGCGAAATTTTAGGTAAAGTTTCTGGAGTATTTAGAAAAATAAAATAGATTATTATAAGGAGCGTAAATAAATTACGCTCTTTTTTATAACCACATCAAGTTGACATAATTTATAAAATGAGATATAATATAAAGGTAAATTTTTAGTAGATCCACCATAAATTTAAGGAGGAAACAATATGTCTTTTGGTAACTTCGTTCTTCAGGAAATCAAGGCACAAAGCGGTGAGATGTTTAACAAAATGCGGGATGCATGTGGAGGCAAGGTGAAAATTGTTAAAGCATTTTCAGAAGAGCCGGAATACATTGGCAACAGCAGTGATATCAAGATGCATCTGGCAGAAGACGGCACCAAGGCCTGCTTCATGTTCAATGGAACTGAACAGGCACGAAAATTTGCTGAACTGCTAACCGACAAGCTGAACGTGACAGCCGATGTGAGCAACTTTATCGGATATGGTGTAGTATATGTTCTTGCCGACAAGTATGAGGAAACCATTCAGAAAGGTCTGAACCTTCTGCTTGATTTCAACGACGGATGTTGGGTCGACTTTTACAACGAGAGGTCTCCCAGAGGCTATGAGCAGGTTCTTCTTCTGAGGCTCAGTGATTCCTATTTTGATGAAAGAGGAAACATCAAGAAGATGGAAGAAATCGTCATCAAGACGTGGCTTAAGTCTCTCGAGAGAGTTTTGGGCCAGAAAATCCTGTTTGATGAATATTTCAATCGAACTGTAAATGTCGGAATCGTCAGAACCAAGGATGCTTACCAGACTCACGATGCTGTTCTGGACAAGATTCGAAACTCCGGATTGCTATCCAATAGCCCGTTTGAGGGGTATGCCTATGTCAACTACTACGGAAAAACTGTGAGATAATAGGAGGAAAAAACATGAAGCTGTTTAGAAAGAAGTATCCTGTGAGCGTTGACCTTATCAATTTCAGTGCACGGCATGTAGGAACAGGTCAAGTAGGAGCTTATATCAAAAAGCTCTATGAGGAAGAAGGCTTTTCACATTTGGGATATCGGTGGTCCAATGACAAGCGTGGCCATAGATTCGTGATTTATACGCTTCCTGGTTCCAATGTTGTTGAGCAGTACTTTAAAGACCGGTGTCCGGCTATGGTTGAAAATGAATGCCGAAGCCTGACAGGCGTTGCGCACAAGTGGAACGAGTGGGAAAATGGATTCAAAGAAGTAGATCCAGACGGCTTTGAAGTTAGGGACGAATAAAATACGGACAAAAGAGTTATCAACTCGCGGTACCGTTCTCTTTTTGAGAACGGTACCGTTTTTTTTTATTTCAATATTTTTAAAAATATGACCACTTAGTCTATGGTTTTGACCGGTCAGTATAATTATTTTTGAAAAAAATTGTGATATATTTTTACTAGAATTTAATTAGGAGAAAGTTAAACTATGGAAAAATGTATTGAAATTACAGATTTAAAAGATATGTTAAAAAAGACAGGTGAGCAATATGGAGAAAGACCAGCATATAAAATTAGATTAGAAAATGGTGAATATAAAACATATACACATAAAGAAGTTCGTGAAATGATAGATGCATTAGGAACAGCTTTAATTAGTTTAAACTTAAAAGGAAAAAGAATTGCAGTAATTGGAGAAAATAGATTTGAGTGGGAAATAGCATATTTGGCTGTTGCATGTGGTACAGGAATTGTAGTTCCACTTGATAAATCATTACCAGAAAATGAATTAAAAAGATTAATAGAAAGGTCAGAGGTTGAGGCAATTTTCTATTCTGGAAAATATCAAGATAAATTAAAAAAGATGGTATTAGAAGGAACTGGAAAGTTAAAACATCTAATATCTATGGATTCAAAAACACATAGTAATGGTATATATTCTCAATCTGAACTTATAGAAATTGGAAATGTGTTATTAAAAAATGGAAACAGAGAATTTTTAGACGCTGAAGTAAATCCAGAAGAAATGAATATAATGCTTTTTACATCAGGAACAACATCAGAATCAAAAGTAGTAGCACTATCACATAGAAATTTATGTTCAAATTTAATGGATATAGCAAGTGTATTAGATATTGATTCAAGTGATAGAATTTTATCATTTTTACCATTACATCATGTTTTTGAATGTACAGTTGGATTTCTATTTTCATTATATAGAGGCTGTCAAACATCTTTCTGTGATGGAATAAGACATATATTAGAAAATTTAAATGAATATGATATAACATTTGCTTCTTTTGTTCCTGCAATATATGAAAATATTTATAAAAACATTATGAAAAAATTACAAAAAGAAGAAAAGATAGAAAAAGTAAAAGAGTTAGAAGAAAAATATAAAAATGCTTCAATGAGTGAGAAAAAAGAAGTATTTAAAGAAATTCATCAAATATTTGGTGGACATATAAAATTATTTATAAGTGGTGCAGCAGCGCTAGATAAAAATGTTGAAGCGCATTTTAGATTATGGGGAATAAATCTTTGCCAAGGATATGGACTTACAGAAACATCTCCAGTAGTTGGTGTTGAAACAAATACAGAATTTAGGGTAGGCTCAATTGGAAAATCACTTCCTCATGTTGAAGCTAAAATTGAAAATATAAATGAAGAGGGAATTGGAGAACTTGTAGTTAAGGGACCAAATATTATGATGGGATATTACGGAAATGAATCTGCAACAAATGAAGTTCTAAAAGACGGATGGTTTTACACTGGAGATTTAGCTGAGATAGATGAAGATGGATACATATTTATTAAAGGAAGAAAGAAAAGTGTTATTGTTTTAAAGAATGGAAAAAACATTTTCCCAGAAGAAATGGAAAACTTAGTAAATAGAATTGAAGGAGTAAAAGAGTCATTTATATTTGGAAAATCAAATAAAAAAGATAAAGATGATATAAAAATATATGTAAAAATTGTTTACGATAAAGACATTGTAAAAACAGCTTATAAAGTTGAAACAGAAGAGGAAATTAAAAATGCATTAGATAAGCGAATTAAAGAAATTAATAAAAGAATGCCACCATATAAAGCAATAAGGGGAATAGTTCTTACAGAAGAACCACTTATTAAAACAACAACATCCAAAATAAAAAGACAAGAGGAGATAAAAACTGTTGAATAAATTAAAAACAAAAATTATTGGTCAAACAATTTTTCATTATGAAAAAATTGATTCAACCCAAAAAGAAATTTGGAGAAGAGTAGAAAAAAATGATATTGAAAATGGAACTATTATAATGGCAGATGTTCAGAGCAGTGCGATTGGAACACACGGAAGAACTTGGCATACAGAAAAAAACAATAATATAGCATTTTCATTTGTATTATTTCCAAATTGCAATATAGATAAGTTAAATAATTTAACATATAAAATTGCAGAAATTTTAACAGAAATATTTGAAAGTAAATATAATGTTAAATTAGATATAAAACTTCCAAATGATTTAATGATAAATAATAAAAAAGTTGGTGGAATTTTAACAGAAACAAAACTTCAAGGAACTTTTGTTAAAAGTATGGTAATTGGAATTGGAATAAATACGAATAGCAATGAAGAGGCAAAAGAAATAGAAAATATATCAACATCAATAAAAAGTGAGTTTAATATAGATATTAATAATTATGATGTTATAAAAGAATTTTGCAATATATTTGAAAATGTTATAATAAATAAATTTTAAAACAAAAAAGATAGGAGAAATTATGAAAATAGGTTTTTTATTTCCTGGGCAAGGTGCTCAAAGTGTAGGAATGGGAAAAGATTTATATGATGAATATGAAGAATACAGAGGTGTTTACAAAAAGGTAGAAGAAATTACAGGAATAAATGTAGCAGAACTTACTTTTAATTCTGAAGAAGATGTTTTAAGTCAAACTAAAAATACACAAATATGTATTTTAACTATGAGCTTAGCAATTTTAGAATTATTAAAAAAAGAAAATATTGATTGTGAAGCCTCAATTGGATTAAGCTTAGGAGAATATTCAGCATTAATAAATAGCAAGGCACTTTCATTTTATGAAGGAGTAAGAATAGTAAAAACTAGAGGGGAGCTAATGCAAAACTTATGTCCAAAAGGTGATTGGGCAATGTCTGCAATATTAGGATTAGATGAAGAATTAGTTAAAAAAGCTTGTAACGATGTAGAAGGATTTGTTGAACCAGCAAACTACAATTGTCCAGGTCAAATTGCTATTTCAGGAGAAAAAGAAGCAGTATTAAAAGCTATGGAAAATGCAAAAGTTTTAGGAGCAAAAAGAGCAATAGAGCTAAAAACTTCTGGTCCATTTCATACAAAAATGCTTGAAAATGCATCTTATGAGCTTAGAAAAGAACTTGAGAATATTAGTATAAATGAATTTGAAACAAAAGTTATAAAAAATATTGATGGAAAAGAATATTCTTCAAAAGATGATGTAAAAGATATTTTAGCTAAACACATAATAAATCCAGTAAAATTTGAACAAGGATTAAAAACAATGATAGATATGGGAATAGATACATTTATTGAAATTGGCCCAGGAAAAACATTATCAGGATTTGTAAAAAAAGTAAATAGAGAATTAAAAGTATTTAATATAAATGATAGTGAATCATTAAAAAATACAATAAGTGAAATTAAATAATGGAGGATATATTTTATGGATAAAGTTGCTTTAATAACAGGAGCATCACGTGGTATAGGTAAACAAATTGCAATTACTTTAGCAAAAGAGGGATATAATATAGCTTTAAATTGCAGAAAAAAAACAGATGAAGTTGCAAAAATTAAAGAAGAAATTGAAAGTTATAATGTTAAATGTTTAATTGTAGAAGGGGATGTATCAAAATTTGATGATTCAGAAAAAATTACAAAACAAACAATAGATGAGTTTGGAAAAATTGATGTATTAGTAAATAATGCAGGAATTACAAAAGATACATTACTTCTTAGAATGAAAGAAGAAGATTTTAAACAAGTTATTGATGTTAACTTATGTGGTACTTTCAATATGAGCAAAAATGTTGCAAGTTACATGATGAAAGCAAGAAGCGGAAGAATTATAAATCTTGCTTCTGTAGTAGGAATTTCAGGAAACGCAGGTCAAGCAAATTATGCAGCATCAAAAGCTGGAATAATAGGTTTTACTAAGAGCTTAGCAAAAGAACTTGCAAGTAGAAATATATTAGTAAATGCAATTGCTCCAGGTTTTATAGAAACAGATATGACAAATGTTTTAAAAGATGATGTAAAAGAAAAAATCTTAGAGCAAATTCCTTTAAGAAGAGAAGGAACAGCAGAAGATGTTGCAAATGTAGTTAAATTTTTATCATCAAACGATAGTAGTTATATTACTGGTCAGGTAATTAGTATTGATGGTGGAATGTTAATGTAATTGGAGGTAGAAATGGAAAAAAGAGTAGTAATAACTGGTTTAGGAACAATAAATCCTATAGGAAATAATGTAGAGGATACATGGAAATCAATTGAAAATACAGTATGTGGTATTGATGAAATTACATTATTTGATAATAGCAATTTAAAAACAAAATTAGCAGCAGAGGTTAAAAATTATGATGTTTCAAATTATTTAGATGTAAAACAAGCTAAAAGATTAGACAGAAGTTCACAATTTGCTTTAATTTCTGCAAGAGAAGCTTTTAAAGATAGTAGAATAACAAGCGAAAATACAAATTTTGAAAATGTTGGAATTTTTATTAGTTCTGGTATTGCTGGTTTAACAACTATTGAAAATCAAGCTCAAGTAAAATTTGAAAAAGGAGCTAATAGAATTTCTCCTATGTTCATACCAATGGCAATTGCAAATATGCCAGCTGGAAATGTATCTATGGATTTAGGATTAAAGGGAGAATCAATTTCAATAGTAACAGCTTGTGCATCTTCAACACACGCAATTGGAGAAGCATATAGAAATATTAAATCAGGATATGAAGAAGTTATTTTAGCAGGTGGAACAGAAGCTTCAATTTGTGAACTTGGTATTGCTGGTTTTGAAAACATGAAAGCATTATGTACTGGAACAGATAAAACAAGAGCAAGTATCCCATTTGATAAAGAAAGAAGTGGATTCGTAATGGGAGAAGGTTCTGCAGTTTTAGTTTTAGAAGAATTAGAACATGCTAAAAATAGAGGTGCAAAAATTTATGCAGAAGTAGTTGGATATGGTGCAACTTCAGATGCATATCATATTACATCTCCAGATCCAGAAGCAAGTGGTGCAGTAAGAGCAATGGAAAGAGCTGTAAAAGATGCAGGAATTAAACCAGAAGATATAGATTATATAAATGCTCATGGAACATCAACACATTTAAATGATAGTACAGAAACAAAAGCTATAAAATTACTTTTAAAAGAAAATTATAAAAATGTTAAAGTAAGCTCAACTAAAGGAAATACAGCTCATCTTTTAGGTGCAGCAGGAGCTATAGAAGCAATTATTTGTACAAAAGCAATTGAAAAAAAACTAGTTCCACCAACAATAAATTATAAAGAAAAAGACGAAGAATGTGATTTAGATGTTGTACCAAACAAACCAGAAATCAAAGAATTAAATTATGTAATGTCTAACTCTTTAGGATTTGGTGGGCACAACGCATGTATAATATTAAAAAAATATAAAGATTAGGAGGAAAATTTCATGGAATATGAAAAGATTAAACAATTAATGGATGATATGGGAAATTCAAAGTTAACTTCACTTGATATAGAATTTCCAGACGGAATAAAAATTAAAATGGAAAAAAATAATCAAAAACAAGTAGTAGTTGCAAATGTAGAAGAGTCTATAGTTACAGAAGAAGCTCATAATAATAATGAACCTCAAGAAAAAGAAGAGAAAAAAGAAGAAGGAATTATTGTAAAATCTCCAATGATTGGAACTTTTTATATGAAACCATCTCCAGATAGTAAGCCTTATGTAGAAGTTGGGCAACTAGTAAAAAAAGGAACAGTACTTTGTATAATAGAAGCTATGAAATTAATGAATGAAATTGAATCTGAATATGAAGGAAAAATTGCTGAAATCTTAGTAAAAGACGGAGAAACTGTAGATTACGGAAAACCATTATTTAGATTAGTTTAGGAGTTTAATATGTTAAATAAAGAAGAAATAAAAAATATTATTCCTCAAAGAGAACCATTTTTGATGATTGATGAGGTTGAGAATTATGTACCAGGAGAAAGTTGCACAGCATATAAAAATGTAAATGAAGATGAATGGTATTTTAAAGGCCATTTTCCAGGAAATCCAATTATGCCAGGAGTTTTAATTACAGAAAGTTTAGCACAAGCAGGTGCTGTAGCAATTTTATCAATGGAAGAAAATCAAGGAAAAAATGCTTTATTTGGTGGAATTGATAAAATGAAATTCAAAAAAATGGTAGTGCCAGGAGATAGATTAAAGCTTGAAGTTAAAATTATAAAAAGAAAAGGTCCAATAGGAATTGGAGAAGCATTAGCAACAGTTGATGGAAAAGTTGCTGCAAAAGGAGAATTAACTTTTGCGGTAGTATAAAAAGCAATGCTAGATGAGCATTATTTTTCTTTTGAAAGGATGAGAAAATGAATAAGATACTAATAGCAAACAGAGGCGAAATTGCAGTACGTATAATAAGAGCATGCAAAGAAATGAATATAAAAACAGTTGCAATATATTCAGAAGCTGATAAAGATGCATTACATACAAGACTTGCAGATGAAGCAATTTGCATAGGACCTGCAAATTCTAGTAAAAGTTATTTAAATATAAAAAATATAATAGAAGCTGCAAATATAACAGGTGCAGATAGCATACACCCAGGTTTTGGATTTTTATCTGAAAATGCACAATTTGCAAGAATATGTAAAGAATCAAATATAAAATTTATAGGACCTACAAGTGAAGTAATAGACTTACTTGGAAATAAATCAAATGCTAAAGAAATGATGAAAAAAGCAGGAGTTCCAGTAATTCCTGGGTCAGATGGAAGTGTAAAAGGATTAAAAGATGCGATTTTAATAGCAGAAAAAATTGGATATCCAATAATGTTAAAAGCAGCAGCAGGTGGCGGTGGAAAAGGAATAAGAATTGTAAATAATTCAGAAGAACTTGAAATAGCCTATAATATAGTAAAACAAGAAGCAAAAATATCATTTAATGATGATGAAATTTATATTGAAAAATTTGTAAAAAATCCAAGACATGTTGAAATTCAAATTTTAGCAGATGAACATGGAAATGTAGTTCATTTAGGAGAAAGAGATTGTTCGATTCAAAGAAAACATCAAAAAGTAATTGAAGAAACACCTTCAACAGCTATTGATGAAAAATTAAGAAATAAAATGGGAGAATCAGCAGTAAAAGCTGCAAAAATTGCAGGTTATACAAGTTGCGGAACAGTAGAATTTTTAGTAGATAGCGACAAAAACTATTATTTTATGGAAATGAATACAAGAATCCAAGTAGAGCATCCTATAACTGAAATGAGAACAGGAATTGATATTGTAAAAGAACAAATAAAAATTGCAGGTGGGGAAAAATTAAAATTCAAACAAAAAGACATTAATTTTAAAGGATATTCTATTGAGTGCAGAATAAATGCAGAAAATCCAAGTAAAAATTTTATGCCATGTCCAGGGAAAATAACAGGGTTAAACCTTCCAGGTGGAAATGGTGTAAGGATTGATTCTAGTGTATATGAAGGATATACAATTCCACCATTTTATGATTCTATGATTGCGAAAATAATTGTTTATGGAACAACAAGAAATGAAGCAATTGCTAAAATGAAAAGAGCTTTAGAAGAACTTGTAGTAGATGGAGTTGAAACAAATAGAGACTTTTTATTTGATATAATAAGAAATCCAGATTTTATTAGAGGAAATTTTGATACATCATTTATAGAAAAAATGATGTCTTAAGAGGTGTATAAAAATGATTGTAGATAAAATAAAGAAAAGAGAGCCATCAGCAAAAAATAAACCAAGTAAAATTGATATTCCAGTTGGAAAATGGATTAAATGTGATGGATGTAAGGAAATCATATATAAAGAAGCTTTATGGAATAATATGAATATTTGTCCTAACTGCGGTCATTATTTTAGAATGCATATAAATAGAAGATTAGAACAAATAGTAGATGAAGGAACATATAAAAGATTTGATTTAGATATTGAAACAAGTAATCCATTAGAAATGGAAGAATACACAAAAAAGTTAAAAACACTAAGAGAAAAAACAGGAATTAGTGAGGCTGTAGCATGTGGAACAGGAAAAATAAATGGAGAAGAAGCTGTAATTTGTATAATGGATAGTGGATTTATGATGGGAAGTATGGGTGTTGTAGTTGGAGAAAAAATTACTTACAGTATAGAACAAGCAATTCAAAAGAAATTACCACTTATAATATTTTCAGTTTCAGGTGGAGCAAGAATGCAAGAAGGAATTATTTCTTTAATGCAAATGGCAAAAACAACAGCAGCTTTAACAAAGCTTGATGAAGCGGGATTACTTTATATATCTGTTTTAACTGACCCAACTTATGGTGGTGTAACAGCATCATTTGCAAGTTTGGGAGATATTATTTTAGCAGAACCAAAAGCAATGATTGGTTTTGCAGGTCAAAGAGTAATTGAACAAACGATAGGTGAAGCTTTGCCAGAAGGATTTCAAACAGCAGAATTTTTATTAGAACATGGATTTATAGATAAAATTGTTGAAAGAAAAAATTTAAAAAATACACTTAGTTTACTGATTAAATATCATAAAAATTAATCTCCACAAACTGGAGAAGAAAGGTGGAAATATGAGTACGAAATTAACTGCTTGGGAAAGAGTTGAAATTGCTAGAAATCCAAAAAGAAAAACAGCAATAGAATATATAGAAAAAATTTTTGATGAATTTATCGAACTTCATGGAGATAGAAATTTTAAAGATGATAAATCAATTATATGTGGTTTAGCAAAAATTGGAAATCAGAATTTTACAATTATAGCAGAACAAAAAGGTAGAAATACTAAGGAAAATATTGAAAGAAATTTTGGTATGCCAAATCCAGAAAGTTATAGAAAAGCAATAAGATTTATGAAACAAGCTGAAAAATTTAAAAGACCAGTAATTACATTTATAGATACAAAAGGAGCTTATCCAGGAATTGGAGCAGAAGAAAGAGGTCAAGGAGAAGCAATTGCGAAATCTATGTTTGAAATGGCTAAATTAAAAGTTCCAGTTATAGCAATAGTTATTGGAGAAGGTTCAAGTGGAGGAGCTTTAGCAATAGGTGTTGGAAATAAAGTATTTATGCTTGAAAATGCAATTTATTCAATACTTTCTCCAGAAGGATATAGTAGTATTTTATGGAAAGATTCTTCAAGAGTAAAAGAAGCAGCAGAAAAAATGAAATTAACAGCTAAAGATTTGTATGATTTAAAAGTTATTGATAAAATAATTAAAGAACCAAATGGAGAAGATAGTTTTGAGAAAATTTGTAAAAGCTTAAAAAAAGAAATATTAAATGGAATTGATGAATTAAAAAATGAAGAAAATATAGTAGAACAAAGATATCAAAAATTTAGAAATATGGGAGAATTTATAAATTTAAAATAAATCATAAATGTTTGCAAAATTGCAAATAGAGTTGAGAAAAATTAGGAGGAAAATATGTTATTAAAAGATAAAAAAATATTAATTGTAGGTATTAGAAATAAATGGAGCATTGCTTTTGGAATTGCAAAATCTGCTTATGAAAATGGAGCAAAATTGATATTTACATATATGGGAGAAGAAAACAAAGATAAAATTGAAGAATTAATAAAAGAATTTGAAGGAAGTAAGGCTTACGTTTTAGATGGTGCTTCTGAAGATGAAATAGTAAAAGAGACATTTACAAAAATAAAAGAAGAAAATGGAAAAATAGATGGATTAGTTCATGCTGTAGCACATGCAAATACAGAAGACTTACACAATGATTTTATTTACACAAGTAAAGAAGGATTTAATCATGCAAATGATGTTAGTGCATATTCTTTTGTGCTTTGTGCAAGAATGGCAAAAGAATTAGATATGTTAAATGAAAATGCAAGTTTAGTTACATTAACATATCATGGTTCTACAAAAGTTTTAGAAGGATATAATGTAATGGGAGTTGCAAAAGCAGCGTTAGAATCAAGTGTTAGATATTTGTCTGCAAATCTTGGAAAAGAAGGTATAAGAGTAAATGCTGTATCAGCTGGCCCTATAAAAACATTATCAGCAAAAGGAATAAAAGATTTTTCATCAGTTCTTACAGTTGTTGAGGAAAAATCACCATTACATAGAAATGTAACAACTTATCAAGTAGGGAATGTTGCAACATTTTTATTAAGCAATATGTCTGAAGCGATAACTGGTCAAATAATTTACGCAGATAGTGGATATAATATAATGGGTGTATAATAAAATTAAAGAATAAAATGTAGAAACTAGATATGGAAATTATTACCATATCTAGTTTTTTACTTTAGATAAAATAATATTTTGAAAAATATTATTTTGTACTGACCAACTGGTCTAATGATTTTTTATATGTTATATGATATAAATATATTAGATAATAAAAATGCTTTATAATTAATATAAAGCGCAAGGAGAAATCATGGAAAATAAAAAAATATTTGATGTAAAAGAATTTAATAATATAAAGGAGATTATTTATAATTCAGCTGAAAAATACGCTGAAAATATTGCCTTTGTTATTAAACACAAAATTGGAAAAGAAGTTAATTATGAAAATGTAACTTATAAAAGATTACTTGAAGATATAAACAAATTTGGAACAGCTTTATATAATATGGGATTACAAGGAAAAAGAGTTGCTATAATTGGAAAAAATAGATATGAATGGGTAGTTGCTCATTTATCTAATTTACTTGGTGGCATTGTTTCAATTCCACTTGATAAAGATTTACAATATGATGAACTTGAAAATTCTTTAATTAGAAGTAAAGCAGACGCTATTGTTTTTGATGAAAAATTAGAAGACAAAATAGCTGAAATAAAAAAACAAGGAAAAACAAATATATCTGAATTTATTTGTATGAGTGAAATTAGTGGATATAAATTCTTTGGAGAACTTTTAAACAAAGGAGAACACTTATTAGAAGATGGAAAACAAGAATTTGTAAATGCAAAAATAGATGAAAATATAATGAACATATTATTATTTACATCTGGAACAACATCAAAATCAAAAGCTGTTATGTTATCACAAAAAAATATTGCATCAAATATTTATGCTTTGCAATCAGTAGAAAAAATCGAGCAAACAGATACTAATATAGCATTTTTACCATTTCATCATATATTTGGTTCAACATGCTTAATAATGATGCTTGCATCTGGTGTAAAAACAACATTTCCAGATGGACTAAGATATATAAAACAAAACTTAAACGAATATCAAGTATCAGTATTTGTTGGTGTTCCAGTTTTAACTGAAGCAATTTACAAAGCATTAATGAAAGAAATTGAAAAACAAGGGAAAACAAAGTTAATAAAAACAGCTATAAAAATTAGTAATTTATTGTTAAAACTTCATATAGATATAAGAAGAAAATTATTCAAACAAGTATTAGATGCTTTAGGTGGAAAATTAAGATTAGTAATAACTGGTGGTGCACCAGCAGACCCAGTTAGCTTACAAGGATTTAATGACTTAGGAATAATTACACTTCAAGGATATGGTTTAAGTGAAACTTCTCCAGTAATATCAGCAGAAAACTACAAAGTTATGAAAAATGGTTCTGTTGGTGTTCCAATGATTAATGATACTATTGAAATTGTTAATAAAGATGAATGTGGAATTGGGGAGATAAGAGTAAAAGGCCCTAATGTAATGCTTGGATATTATGAAATGCCAGAGATAACAAATGAAGTTTTAAAAGATGGTTGGCTTTATACAGGAGATTTAGGATATTTTGATAGAGAAGGATGTTTGTTTATAACAGGAAGAAATAAGAATTTAATTGTTTTAAGAAATGGTAAAAAGGTTTTCCCAGAAGAAATTGAAACAGTTGTAAATAGATTAGAATTAGTCGAAGAATCTATGGTATTTGGTATGCCAGAACCTGATAACAAAGATGATGTAAAACTTTCTGTTAAAATAGTTTATAATAAAGAAGTTGTAAAAGAAAAATATAGTGATAAATCAGAAGAAGAATTATATACAATTATTTGGGAACAAATAAAAGAACTAAATAAAAGTTTTCCAAGATATAAACATATTCAAAAATTAATTTTAAGTAGTGAAGAACTTATTAAAACAACAACTAAAAAAGTAAAAAGACAAGAAGAAATGAAAAAAATATTAAGTGAAAAATAATTAAAAAAAGTACTGGTAATATTTACTAGTACTTTTTGAATTATATTACGAAAATGTAAGGTAATATTAATAAATAATTAATTGGAATTTAGCATATACTGTGTTATAATAAAATAGAAATTTGAAATTACTTTAAGGAAGTTGATAATATAATGAAAGAGATTTACATAGTACTTACATATACTGGTACAATGCTTGCTAAAATTATAAAACAATTTACAGGAAATGAATTTGCTCATGTATCAATTGCGCTTGATAAAAATTTAGATTTCATGTATAGCTTTGGAAGATTAAATCCATATAATCCATTTATAGGTGGATTCGTTCATGAGCATATACAATATGGTACTTTTAAAAGATTTAAAAATACAACAAGTAGAATTTATGCATTGCAAATTGAAGATGAACAATATGAAAAATTAAAAAAATTAATTTTCAAAATTCAAGATAATAGAAAAGAATATTCATTTAATGTATTAGGATTGTTTGCAGCAGGAATACATATTAGATTAAAATATAAAAAATCATTTTATTGTGCAGAATTTGTAAAATATGTTTTAGATAAATCAAAAGTAAATAATAATTTGCCAGATCCTATAAAACCAGAAGATTTTAAGGAACTTAGAAATGCAAAAGTTATTTATAATGGATTACTTAGAGATTATACTGTACCAGAAAGAATAGAAACTGATTATGAAATAATTAGTGAAAAATTAAAAAGACTTTCAAGTCGTCAAAAAATAAGTGTATAAAAAAAGGAATGTCAGATAATTTTATATGACATTCCTTTTTTATTATTTTAATTCAACAATTGTAACTCCCATTTCACCTTCACCAAAAGTTCCGATTCTAAAAGATTTTACATGAGGATGTGTTTTTAGAAATTTATGAATACCAGAGCGAAGAGCTCCAGTTCCTTTTCCATGTACAATTCTTACATTTGGAAGTCCGCTTAAAACACAATTATCTAAATATTTATCAATTGCAAAACATGCTTCATCAACATTTTGACCAATAACATTTATTTCAGAAGAAAGTGCTTTGGCTTTAAATTCTTTTCTTGAAGAATAATCCTTTTTTGTGACATTTTCTGTTTTACTTGAATTTCTAATTTCAATATCTTCTATATTAAAGAACATTTTTCCAAGAGGAAGAGCCACTTGAATTTTTTTATCTTTTGAAATAGATATTATAGTACCTTCTTGATTTATTTTATTAACAAAGACATTCATACCAATTTGTAAATCTTCTATACTTAATTTTTGAGAAGTAGTTTGAGTTGTATTTATAATGTTTAAGTTATCAATTTTATCATTTAATTTACTTCTTAATTTGTTTGATTCTTTAGTATTTGATGTTTTTTCAAGTTCTTTTATAATTTCGTTAGCATCTTCTTTTGCTGAAAGTAAGATTTCTCTTGCTTCAAGTTTTGCTTTATTTATAATATCTTTTTGATTTTCTTTTAAAGATGATAAATCAACTTCGAGAGATTTTTTTAAAGCTTCAATTTCAGTGGAATTTTCTATTGTTTTTTGTTTTTCGACTTCAATAGTACGTTTATCTTCATATATATTTGTAAGTAATTCTTCAATATTTATTTTGTCTGAATCTATAAATTCTTTTGCTCTATTTATAATTTCTTCAGAAATACCAAGTTTTCTACTAATTGCAAAAGCATTACTTGTACCTGGAACACCAAGCAATAATTTATAAGTAGGAGAAAGTGTTTCTATATTAAATTCAACACTTGCATTTTCAAATCCTTCTGTAACTAGAGCAAAATGTTTTAATTCAGGATAATGAGTTGTAGAAAGTGTAACTGAATTTATAGAATGTAATTTTTCTAAAATACTTATTGCTAAACTTGAACCTTCAATAGGATCTGTACCAGAACCTAGTTCGTCTAATAAAATAAAGCTATTTTCAGTTGCTTGTTCCAAAATTTGAGCAATTTTTGTTATATGAGATGAAAATGTACTTAATGAATCACTAATACTTTGTTCATCTCCAATATCTGCGAAAACATTATCTGCAACAAAAATGCTACTATTTTCTTTTGCAGTAATGTGAAGTCCACTCATAGCCATAACAACTAAAAGACCAACAGTTTTTAAAGTAACTGTTTTTCCTCCAGTATTTGGACCAGTAATTATTAGTGTATTATAATCTTTTCCAAGTGGAATATCATTTTTTACAGCTTGATTTTTATTTAATAGTGGATGCCAAGCTTGTTTTAAATCTATGATTTTTTTATCATTTATTACAGGTTCTGTTGCATCTAAAGAATTTGAATATTTAGCTTTTGCAAAAATAAAATCTATTAAACCAATTAAATTATTATTATTTTGTATGTTATCTATAATTGGGAATAATAGAGATGTAAGCTTTTGCAATACTTTTTCAATTTCTATATTTTCATCATTTTTTAAATTATTTAAATCATTATTTAAATCGAAAATTGCAATAGGTTCAACAAAAACAGTAGAACCACTTGAAGAAATATCATGTATAAATCCTTTTATTTCTTGACGATATTCATTTTTTACAGGAATAACAAAACGTCCTGAACGCATTGTTATAACTGATTCTTGAACATATTTTGAATGAATAAGTGAATTTAATTTATTTCTAATTTCTTGTTCTTTATTTCTAATATTTTTTCTAATATTTTTTAATTCTGAAGATGCATCATCTGAAATTGTATTTTCATCAATTATTGAAGTAAAAATTGTTTTTTCAATAGATGGATTTGTATAAAGATTGTTGAATAAGCCATTTAAATTCACAAATTCTGTCATATCAATTTCAGTACTAAAAAAGTAATCTTTTAAATTAGTAGATATTTTTAGAATTTTTGCTAAATCTAATAATTGTTTTGCAGATAGAAAAATACTACTATTCAATTTTTTTATGTGTGGAGTGATATCCTCAATTTCAGAAACAGGAACAGAGCCTTTTCTATAAAGTAGAATAGAGGCTTCAGTTGTTTGTTTTTGAGCTTTTAATATTTCTGATTTTGAATTTAAAGGTTTTAAATTATTGGCATAATTTTTTCCTATATAAGTAATACAAAAATCAGTTAATATTTCACATATTTTATTAAATTCTAACTTTTCTAAACTTTTTAAATCCATGTTATTATCCTTTTATAATATAAAATTAATTTTGTATGAAAACTTTAGAGCTTTCAATTTAGTAATATGTATTATTTACATGATAGAAATATAATATCATAAATTTAGGTAAAAATAAAGCTTTTATATTTGAGTTGACATAACGTTAAAACCGTTATATAATACTTATGCTAGAATAATTATTTAGTGCCATATATATGTGGTGCGTGTGTAAAGAAAGGAGAAAAAAATGCCTGGTTATTACATTCATCTTGGCGCTTGCAATCCCGAGGCACGGAAGAATCTCTGCTTTGTTCGTGGTGTAGAGGCACCGGATATTCTCAAAGCTCATTTCAAGCTCTATGGAGCAGATGGAGCGAGAGAAAAGTACAATTCCCTTAAGGTTGAGGGAATGCCGGAATATGAGAGATTCGCAAGTCGAGTCCAGCAGAAAGAGAAAATCGGGAGTACAGATGGGCTTCACTATGGTGTGAGCAGCAAGCCTGATGTCAGGGCGTTCTGGAACAGTCTGACGGAAGAGGAAAAGAACAATCCGTTTTACAGAGGGTATCTTTGGCATTTGCTTACTGATATTCTCATGTATTCCAGACTTCACATCGAGTACAAGTATTCATACGTTCTTCAGGCAAACAGACACACTCCTGATATGGAGGCTTTTGAGAAGGGAGAGATGAAGAAACTGCATGCGGATTGGGATAAGACCAATGCCAAAGTGCGCAACACTTATCCCGATGTACAGCTGACACAGGAGGTTGAAGAACTTGGTGTTGTCCAGTTCATCGAAGATGACCATCTCGACTATGTTGATTGGGAGATTGTTAAATCCACAATCGATTATATGAGAGAGTTTAATCCTGTGGATGACAACTGGAACGGAATCGAGGTATTTATTCACAATACGCTTGAGTATGCTGTGAAGCATGCGTAAAGCAACTTTCGCCCCCGCGGTCCTATTTGGACCGCGGGGGTTTCATTATTTCGACAATTAGTAGACTATAAGCTAAAAATCTGTTATAATAAACGATAATATAAAGTTTTATTAAAGCAAAAGTAAAAAGGTAATTATATATAAAGTTTTTTTGGGTATTGTGAGAAAGGAGAAAGACTATTGAACAATATCGAAATATATAATTATTGGTTAGAAAGCTCTAATAGTGATTATGAAACAATGTATGTGCTTTATGAGGCACAAAAATATACGTGGTGCTTATTTTTCGGACATTTAGTTATAGAAAAATTATTAAAGGGAATTTATGCAAAGAAAAATGCTCAAAATCCATTTGCACCCAAAACACATAATTTAATTTTAATAGCTAGTAAAGGACGTATAAAAATTGATAACTATATTGAAGAAAATTTAAAAATAATTAATACATTTAATATTAGTGCAAGATATGATAGTTATAAAAAAGAATTTTATGAAAAATGCACTAAAAAGTATACGATGGAGCAACTAAAAAATATTGAGGAGATTAGAGAATGGTTGAAAAAACAATAGATATAAGTATTTTAGATTCTATAAATAAATATATAGAAGAAATTCAAAAGCACTATAAAATAGATAGTGTAATATTGTTTGGTTCGTATGCTTCTGGAAATGAACGAGAAGATAGCGATATTGATTTAGCTATTGTTTTAGATAATTATGATGATGTGTTTGATACAATGGCTGATTTGATGGGATATACGTTGAGGACTGATGCTAGAATAGAGCCACACCCAATAAGAAAAAATGAATATGAAAAAATATCTAATAATTTTATAGAAGAAATAATAAGAACAGGTATAACAATAATATAAGTTAAACAAAAAGCTCCTTGATGTACAAGGAGTTTTTTAGATAAAAAAAGAAGTAGTATGCATATACTACTTCTTTTGGTGCGCCCTCAAGGATTCGAACCTTGGACCCACCGGTTATGAGCCGGTTGCTCTGACCAACTGAGCTAAGGGCGCAATCGCTTAACGCAAGATTAATTATAAACGAAGCTGTATAATATGTCAAGATAATTTTTGAAAAAAATGAAAAAAATTTTATAAATAAAAAGTAAGTCAAAAATAAATTTTGATTATAAAAATGTTCTATGAAGATAAAGAATAAAATTTTTATTAAAATTTTCAAAAAAAGTACTAAATTTATCAAAATACAACAAAAGTTTTCATTGTCATAATTCTACAAAATGCTACATAAAATTACAATAATCGTCAAAATTCGACACATAATGACAAAGAAAATAAAAAAAATCGACATGAAATAGGCATTTTGTAAAATGATTGTTACACAATTTTAACATATAAAATATTGTGTAATGAAAATTAATGTGTTATTATAAGTACCTGTGTGACACAAAAATAAATTAAAATACTAGTGTATAGCGAAAAAACAAAAGAGTTGTGACAAAAAGTAAAAAAGTTGTTACAATATGAATACAAAATATTGATATTTGGATTTAGTAATGTATAATCCAAATATGAAAAAATACATTAGATGAAGTAGGAGATGAAAAATTGGAATTTAAAGAATTAATTAGAGAATATTACAAAACAATATACCATATTTCATTGGGATATTTAAGAAACAAAGAAGACGCAGAGGATATGATACAAGATGTATTCTTCAAATATGTAGAACATATTAAAGAAGAGGGAGAATTTGAGGATAAAACTCATGAAAAATATTGGATTATTAGAGTTACAATAAACTTATGTTGTAACAAGCTTAAAGCTTTAAAAAAGATGTCTAATAAGAATTTAGATGATAATGATAAAAAATATCTTTTACCAGAAAATGCTTTATTTAACGAAATACAAAAATTAAAAGATATTTATAAGAACGTATTTATATTACATTATTTAGAATGTTATAAAATTTCTGAAATAAGTCAGATATTATCTATTAGTGAAGAAAACGTTAAAACAAGATTAAAAAGATCAAGAGAAAAATTAAAAAATGTATTGAATTTAAAGGATTAGGAATAAATGGGAAAATTGGATTTAGAATTAGAAGTACTAAAATGTAAAATACACGAAGAGGATGTATTAGACGATTTTAAAGTGAATTTATTGGAAAAAAAATTAAAGGAGAAATATGAGAGTTACGAGCCAAAATGTAAATCTAAAATAACATTTAGTTTTTACAATTATTTTGGCAAAGCAGTTGCAGTATTTGCATGTTTCATGGTAATGTCAACATGCGCATTTGCCGATGAAATTGAAGGCATGTTCAATTTGTTGTTTGCAAATACTCATAAAAGTATAGAAACTGCTTATGAAGAAGGAAATATAAAGGAGATTGATTCGGAATATCAAACTTATGATGGAGTTTCATTAAAAGTTGATTATGTATCAGTAAATGAAAATGAGATATGCATAATGTTTAATATGAATTGCGGAATTGACTATAAAAAATTAGCAATTAATGAAATTATATTAAAAGATAATGATAATAAATTAGTTTATACTAGTATTGATGAAAATCAAGATATTGGAAAACAACTTAATTTAAAAAGAGAAGATATAAATAATTCAAAAATAACAATTGTTCTTTCAAAATATGGATATAATTTTAACAATTATGATTATTTGAAAGTATATGTAGATGATATTAATTTTATACTAAAAGACGGTCAAGAAATAAGGGCAAAAGGAAATTGGAATTTTGAAATAAATATGAATGAAAAAAGCTAGGCATAAGCCTAGTTTTTTTGTATAGAGATAAATATTTTTGTTATTCTGTTATGTCCATGAATAATAAGTAATTAATACATTAATTATGGCATCACTATAATTTGTGATTCTAAAATAGCATGTACTATCACTTCCTTGTAAATCTATCCAATCTTCTTTATGTGTTTTTCCATTAATATCAATATCAAGGGTTGCATGAATAAGGCTGCCTTCTTTTAATTCAACTTTACAACTGCCATTAACAGCTTCACCAGTTTCTCTATCACGTGCAACACATTCATAAGCAAAGTACCGTTCAGGAACAACAAATGAATATGTGTTTGTGACAACATTGCCAACAGCTACATCTTTTTGATCCCATATCAAGGGCATAATACCCGCATCGTCGCCAGGGGCGACAGAAACTTCGATAGTCGTCCCGATGAGACCTTCGGGCATTTCGTGATTATCTCCGCTGTCGTCGGCGAATGCGGTGGTGCAGGTAATAGAAAATACCATCACGAGAGTGAGAACCAAGCAAAGGACCTTTTTGACGTTTTTCATGAGTAATTACCTCCATAAAATTTTCAAATTGGCGTGAGTGTGAGTTGCCTGCTTCTTTTTTTCCTTATCTCTGTACCGTTTTCTAAAGTTCATAAAATGAAACTTCGTTGGTCATTATAATTGCGTTTGGCACACAGATAGTTTATAGTGGCGAAAAGTGGTTTTCTTTAGTATTTTTTTTGAAAATGATACAAATTTTATGGAAAAATTCTCAAAATTAAAATAATTATAAACATATATAAGAAAATTCTTACTTTTTATGTAATAATTTTTGAAAAACACTTGAAATTAACGTAAAAATCTGGTATAGTATTTAGGTATTTATAAAAATCACACATAGATTGAGTTTTAAGCCGTGCTATAGCGCATTGCTAAAGTAGTTTAAAATGTAGAAATCTATGGAGGAGAAACAAATAAGGAGGAATTAAAAATGGCAGTAGTTGCAATGAAA
>JAAGKN010000423.1_pt1 | contig 90515 bp, 87 predicted proteins | sample 6206371 | NCBI WGS metagenome assembly JAAGKN01 (sample SAMN11533720, study PRJNA540317) | gut metagenome | isolation source: fecal pellets from male and female animal of same cohort | host: Peromyscus leucopus | place: USA:CA | collected 2017 | reverse complement strand
CTTCCTGAAATTATTTTTGATAAATAATACTAATTTGCTCCTAAAAGCGTAGGTAAAAAATCTGCACAAAAATCATATATGCAAATTTTTGCTTGATTTTTTACACGCTTTTTAGTCGCAAATTAGTATAAGAACCTGTATTAGCAAGGATACCCGTCCCCATACAGATAATGTTATTATTTTGTTGGATTGCTGTATGCAAAATTCCGAAAAAAACTTTCCCGCCCCCTTGAGGGGGCTTAAAAATTTGCAAATTGCAGTTGGTAACTTCGGGGGTGACTCTGCCGGCGGGGGCTTCCCCGCTGTGGCGATTTTTTTTAAGCTGCATAAACTGAATTAACGGGTTATATCGGTTTGTGCAGCGGAGTGACGCAGCAAAAACTGCGTCCGTAGGGGAGCTTCGCATAAAAAGCATACTCCACGGTAAGCCCGTATAATTATAGATTTGGGTCAAATGTCATTTTTTTGGCATTTGACCTTGATTTTTTTTGAAAAATGTAATATAATAAAAATGTATGATTATTTGAGAAAATTTCTTTGGAGGAAAATGTGGAAAATATTGCTTCAGCGTCGATCCTGAGCGCGGATTTCTGTAATCTGGGCAGGGATATAAAAAGAGCCGAGGACGCAGGCTGTAAGTACATACATTTCGACGTAATGGACGGTATCTTTGTTCCGAATATCAGCTACGGGATACCTTTGCTGAGATCCGTGTCGGGTGCGGCGGACAGCGTCCTGGACGTCCACCTTATGATAACCGAGCCTTTAAGGTTTATAAAGGACTTTGCTTTAAACGGCGCGGACATAATTACATTTCACTCCGAGGCGGGGTCTGATATTGAAGAGACTGTCAGGGAGATACATTCATACGGGAAAAAGGCGGGAATTGCACTAAAGCCCGCAACTCCAATATCAAGTGTACTTCCGTACCTTGATATTGCGGATATGATACTGATAATGACCGTTGAGCCTGGTTTCGGGGGACAGGGCTTTCTTTTCGATACAGTAGATAAAATTTACGAGCTGAAAAAAGCTATCGACCAAAAGGGACTTGCCCTGCCGATCGAGGTGGACGGCGGCGTCAACAGCGAGACGGCTAAGCTTGTGAAAAAAGCGGGGGCTGAAATTCTTGTTGCAGGCTCTTATCTCTTTGGCGCAGCCGATATGGGAGAAGCCGTGCAGAATATTATTATGTAAAATTTTGTTAAAGGAGCACTCCAGCTTATGTTATCCAATGTGCCAAATGCGTCTAATGACAAAACTGAATTTTCTGTAATGGTCGATATGCTGATAGTTTTGGGAATGTTATCGGTGGTCTCGGTGTACTATTACGGAATGCGGGCGGCGCTGGTGCTTATTATAACAGTACTTACCTGCTGCATTACGGATTTTATATGTATAAAGCTGAGAAAAAAAGAGCCGGTCAAGGGCGATTTGTCCGCTGTTGTAACGGGCTTTACACTGGGACTTATGATGTCAGCTTCGGTGACATATTATGCGGCGGTAATTTCCGCTGTATTTGCGATAGCTGCCGCAAAGCATACCTTCGGCGGACACGGCTGCGAGATATTCAACCCGGCGGCGGCAGGTTTTCTTTTTTCCGCTCTATGCTTTCCGGACAGTATGCTGACATACCCGAGAGCTTTTGCCGAGATACCGATGTCATCGGTCGTTCCGGAAAGCCTTTTGGGGCAATCGCTTACAAAAACCTTTATCACCACAGAAGCTTCTTCGGTAACGGTTTTGGATACGCTTGTGGGAAAGTTTTACAGTCCCATGGGAGCGGGATTTGTTATCGTTTTGGCGGTGGCAGCGCTGTTTTTGATATTCAGACGTTCTATCTCCGGGATAATGTTTTTCACTCAGGCTTTTATTTTGGGAATAATTGCCTTTGTTCATTATAATTACAGCCCGGTATATTTGCTTTACTTTTTTTCGAGCGGTATGCTTCTTTTCAGCATGATGTTTCTTTCGGCGGGCTACACCAATATTCCGAAAACCAAAAGCTCCAGATTGATATACGGAGCAATTTTGGGTTTGGTCACTGCACTGTTCCATTTTACGGCGCATACGGAAAATGCCGCGGTTTATGCGGCGATAATTTCCGCTCCGATAGGTATAGAACTCAACAGACGCTCCGTTTCGTTTGCGGAGATGATAAAAAATAAAAAGGGGATATTCAGAAGAACAAACAAATCTCTCAAGCACGTTGCGGAAACGCTGGAAATGCTTGACAATAAAGAACAAGGTGATAAAAAGTGAGCGAAGATAACAGCTGCAAAAATATAATATTGAATGCGCTGCTAAGGAGAAATCCAATACTGGTAAGCGGGCTTGTTATAGCTCCCGCCGTTGTGATAGCGGACAGCTTCTTTAATGCGGCAACTCTCGCCGCGGCTTTTTCGGTAATAACGTTTTTTACATTGCTTGTTTCATCTTTTGTGCCGAAAAATATCGTGTATTCGATAAGGATAATCCTTTATACGGTAATAGGCGCGCTTGTCTATGTCCCGTCGGCAATACTTCTCAGATATCTGATGCCGGAGGGAATAGAGGCTATGGGAGTTTTTTTCCCGCTTCTGATAACCAACGGACTTATAATTTCCCGTTCGGAATCAATATTTTTTCTCGAATCCAAAGGGCATATGCTTCTTGATATAATTTTCTGCATTATAGGATATGATGCAGCCGTGCTTATTTTCGGCGCTGTACGTGAGATACTCGGCACGGGTATGATCGGCGGCAAGATCATAGGAATGCCATTAGTTTTTTCAGCTTTTCAGCACCCGTTCGGCGGATTTATTCTTTTGGGAATCCTTTCCGCGCTGCTTAGAGTTATATTGATCACTGTCAAGCGTATAAATCAAAAGTAAACGGAGTATTTTTATGAATCTGATCAAAAATATATTATTGACGGCTTTTACCGCAATACTTGTTGAAAATACCATATTTTACCGTGCAATGGGTACAAGCACATTAATAATTGTTGCTAAAAAGAGGAAAAATCTTTTCGGCTTCTGCGGCGGCGTAACATATATTACGGCAGTAATAAGTGTTCTTACGTATTTTTCCGACAAAATTTTTGACCCGAATGGTGTAAACTCTTTATATATGCCTATTGTATATACAATTATTCTCGGAATTGTATATATCGTTACGCTTCTTTGTATGTGGCGCTTTTTTCCGAAGCTGTTCAGCAATATGAGAAAATATATTCATGTGTCGGTTTATAACTGTGCAGTTTTGGGATCAATGTTTTTAATTTCAAAATACTGTGAAACTATCGGTGAGTACTTTCTTCACGGCTTGGGGATAGGACTCGGCTATGTCCTTGCAGTATATCTTACAGCGGTTGTGTACGACAGACTGTATTCCGAAAAATCTCCGTTTGCATTCAGGGGCTACCCTCTTTTGATGATATATATAGGCATACTTAGTATGGCTTTCTGGGGACTTTCAAGCCATGCGGTAAACTTTTGAATTTCATAAGTTGGAAGGGAATGGTAAAAATATGTCAAAACGCGCCGGCAGAAAAATTTACAGGACCAATCGCGGCAACAGGAAAAAAATGGTGCGGAGTGTATTCAAATTTTTATTTATTGCAATTATTCTTGCGGTGCTGATATTTGTAGGATACAGCGTTGCAAAAACCGTTGTCAACTACATTAAGAACAACGATGTGTCAACAGGAGAAAACGATAAGCCATGGACTCCTCCTGTTTTTGACGATAACACAGGTGAGGACGTCCCGGCAGACAACCCTTCCGAAAAGGAAGATACCGATAATGATGAAGCGGATACGGAAACTGAGAAAAGCTATGATGTGAGATTTTCTGCATATAAGCTTCCCGTCACCGCTCTTGCCTCCACCGACGCTCTTACCGCCTCGCTTAATTCCGCTAAGGAGGGCGGATATACGGCTGTAATTGCCGTTCTTAAAGATAAGGGAGGAAAAATCTATTATAAAACAGGCTCCGAAATGGCTCTCAGCGACGAGACCGCTGTTGCGGGAGATCTTTATGCTGGACAGATTTGTTCAATGATAAAGGCTGCCGGCTTTACACCTATTGCTCAGGTAAATATTCTTGAGGATAACAACCGTTACGGTGAAAAGCGGGACGGTTCATACCATATTGCGGGAGAGTCAACATGGCTTGACGACTCCGTTGCCAACGGCGGAAAGCCATGGCTCTCGCCATTTGACACTCTTACACAGAGCTATGCCGCATTTCTTTCAAACGAGGTCTCCTCGGCAGGCTTTGAGTACGTCATTTTTGACGGAATAACATTCCCTCCGTTTAGAAATTCCGACCTTAGTCTTATCGGTGGCGAAGTACAAAGCGCAGACCGATATAAGGGACTTGTAAATATCGCAAATATTGCGGCAAATGCGGCTGTACAGAATAATTCTTCCGCGATCACCATGCTTTCCGCGGGGGACATAATTTCAGGCACCTCCGAGGCGTTCAAGCCGGGCGAGCTTTCCTCCGAGATAATTGGAGTATCGTATATGCTGAACGAGCTTGGAAATACCGCGGTTATAAACGGCGAGGAGATCGCCATAGCCGATCTTACCGCGTACGAAAAGGCGGAGACTGTGTTCGGTGAGATCAAACGTCTTGCAGGGGAGGGCAAGATCATTATTCCTGCAATAAGACAGTCGGAATTTTCACAGGCTGATTTCAGCGATACAATATCTGCGATAATGTATCTTGGATTTGATTCTTATATTATTTTGTAATGTTACAATTTGGTTACAGCTTCAAACAAAAATATTACAATTCGGCTCAAAATATTACAATTTTACTTTTTCTATTAACAAAGGAAAATTTATATGGTATAATGCAGATATGACAATTTCCTCAAAAAGAAAGAGAGGTATACTTTTATTATGGCAAATAATCCGGAAGAGAGATTTGAAAAATCTCCTCAAAAAACCAAAAAAAAGAAGAAAAAGAGAAAAGTTAATCCCGTGAAAAGAACCCTTGCGGTTATCGGTACAACTATACTTTCCCTTTTTCTTATAGTAATTATTACCAGTTCGATAATTGCCGCCGCCCTTACGGTGTATGTACTCCAGTTTGCAGATCAGGATACGGTGGATATCTCCCTGTCCGATCTGAATCTTGACTATACAACGTTCATATACGGCTACGACGAAAATGACGCTCTTGTTGAGCTTGCCAGCATAAGCAGGAATGCAAACAGAATTCCCGTATCAATTGACAGAATTCCCCAGCACGTTCAGGATGCCTTTGTTTATACAGAGGACGAGCGTTTCTACGAACACGCGGGAGTTGACTGGAAGCGTACATTTACGGCGTTCCTTAACGAAATTCTTAATTTTCTCGGTTCACGTCAGGGTGGTTCCACAATCACACAGCAGCTTGTTAAAAACGTTACAAACGATAAAGACGTAAACTGGGACAGAAAAATGCGTGAGATATTCCGTGCCGCACAGCTTGAAAGATACAGTCCAAAGCCTACGATACTTGAAGCGTACCTTAACTATATCGGCTTCGGCGGAAGCGCGGCGGGTATACAGGCGGCTTCTTTGAAATATTTTGGTAAGGACGTTTCAGAGCTTACCATAGCCGAGGGAGCGTGTCTTGCTGCAATACCCCAGTCTCCCGAGATACTTAATCCGTTCTACAAGGGTCACGCCGACAAGGAGGGGGAGTACGCAGGTGTTTTCAGAACGGGCAAGGAGCGTAATCTTGACCGTCAGAAAACCGTTTTATGGCAGATGTACAAAAACGCCTGCATTTCCAAAAACCAGTACGAGGAAGCTCTTGCTGAGGAAATACATTTTGTTGATCCAAATGCCAAATCTGATGATGAGGGGGACAGCGATATTCAGGACTGGTTCGTGGATATGGTAATTTTTGACGTTATAGAGGATTTTCAGGAAATGTACGGCATTGAACAGGACGAAGCCAGCGATATGCTTTATAACGGCGGCTATCAGATATATACAACAGTCGACATTGAAATGCAGAAAGCCGTTGAGGCAAAATATAAGGATTATACGACATTTTCGGAGACTGTTTTGTCAGACCCGCCAAATTCTGCGTTTATCTGCATGGACTACAGTGGCAATATCAAGGCAGTTGTTGGCGATATAGGAGAAAAGGCGACTACAATGGCTTGGAACAACGCCATACACGCAGAACGTTCTCCCGGCTCATGCATAAAACCCATAACTTCTTACGGCTACGGCATGGAGTACGATTTCTACACATGGTCAACGGTTTTCACCAATAAGCCCCTTGACACACCTATCATTGATGAGGAAACAGGCGTTTCCAGAAAATGGCCGTATAACTATAATTCCAAATCATGGGATTACGGCGGATATTTTACATTCCAGGCTTTGCAGCGTTCTCTGAATACAATTCCTGCACAGCTTATCGAGAAAGAAACTCCGCAGGCTGTATTTGAATTTTTGCAGAACCGTTTCCAGATAACCACACTTGTGGCTGACGACGCAAACCTTGCGCCACTTTCCGTAGGCGCGTTTAAATACGGTCTTACCTTAAAGGAGCTTGTGGCGGCGTATCAGCCCTTCGGCAACGGGGGAAAATACTATTCGCCTACTTCATATACACAGGTCGTTGACGCAAACGGCAAGGTTGTCCTGCAGCACAGATATACTCCTATCCAATCCATAAGCAAGGAATCGGCATACGTAATGAACAAGCTTATGGCAACGGTCATCGAGGGACCAAATGGAACGGGACGCGCCGCAAAGCTTGTAAATACACCGCTTATTGGCAAAACGGGTACTTCTCAGAACTGGTGGGATCTTTCCTTTGTTGGATGTACTCCCGATTACGTCAGCGGCGTTTGGTACGGTTACAAGGATAATCCAAGGCAGATACCCACAGGTACGTACTACAGCTCGGCGCAGGTCTGGAAGAACGTTTTCGGTGACATTGCCGAAGCCGAGGAGGGCAAGGAATTTCCCGAATGTCAGGACGTCCGTGAGCTTTACTACTGCACCAAAACCGGACTTCTTGCCAGCGGCACCTGCCCAACGGGAAGCATTGGTTACTACAAAAGCACCAATATCCCCGAAATGTGCAGCGGTCATCACGAAGAGCCTAAAAAGACCGAGGATTCAAGCACGGCAGCGGTTGACTGGACTGTTCCTGCTTCGTTGGATTAAAAATATTGTAAAAAGTCCCTTAAAGGGGGAGGTAACAGAAATTTTGCCCGCCCCTTGATAGGGGCTTAACATTGTAAAAAAATACTTACTTTGCGCAGTGTGGTAGAACAACGCCGCTCGCGCAGTGCTAAAGGAGAATAATTTTGTTAAGAATTGTCTGCCCATGTCACATGGGACTTGAAAGCGTTTTAAAATTTGAGGTGACAAAGATCGGCGGCACCGATATTGCTGTTACAGACGGTCGTGTCGCTTTTTCGGGGGACTTCCGCACACTTGTTAGGGCAAACCTTTGGCTCGCCACCGCCGAAAGAGTCCTTGTTCAGCTTGCGGAATTTGACGCAGTTACCTTTGAGGAGCTTTTTCAAGGCGTAAAAAATATCCCGCTTGAGGACTACATAGGGGTGAACGACAAGTTCCCCGTAAAAGGCTACTCCCTTAATTCGGAGCTGCACAGTATTCCCGATTGCCAGTCCATAATAAAAAAAGCGGCGGTGGAGCGGCTTAAAAGCAAGTACGACGTAAGCTGGTTCGAGGAAAGCGGCGTGACAATGCAGATACGTTTCGGAATAATGAAAAATCATGTCAGCGTGTACCTTGACAGCTCGGGCGCTGGACTTCACAAAAGGGGCTACAGAAGAAATTCCAACGCCGCTCCCATAAAGGAGACGCTTGCGGCGGGACTTGTTGACCTTGCCCGCGTCAGGGGGGACAGCATAGTCTGCGACCCGTTTTGCGGCAGCGGTACTATACTTATCGAAGCGGCGTACAAGGCTTTAAATATTGCTCCCGGACTGAAAAGGCGTTTTGCGGCGGACGAATGGGAATTTATTTCCAAAAGCATTTGGGAAGAAGAGCGTGCCGAAGCTCTTGCGGCGATACGAAAGGATACGGACTTTTTTGCCTACGGATACGATATCGACCCCGAGTGTGTGGCTCTTACGCAGGAAAACTGTCGCAAGGCGGGAATACAAAAGCGTGTTCAAATCCGTCAGGGGGATATTCGGGACTATGAAAACCAATTGGGGAGCATAACAATATGCAATCCGCCCTACGGAGAACGTTTGCTGGAGCTAAGGCAGGCGGAGGAGCTTTACAAAATAATGGGTCAGCGTTTTTCCGCAAACGGGGAAAGCCCCTGCTATGTAATTTCTCCCCATGAGGAATTCGAGAAAATTTTTGGTAAAAAGGCAGACAAGCGGCGAAAACTTTACAACGGTATGCTGAAATGCCAATTTTATATGTATTACAGATAAATTTTTTTACAATAGGTATTGCAATCTAATAATATATATGATATAATATAGGAGAAATATTTTTTAGGGGGAATTTTTACATGAGATGTCCAAGATGCGGTTCGGAGTATGTAACGGTGCAGGCGATAACGGAAACCACAACCAAAACCAAGCACCGAGGCTGTTTTGGCTGGGCGATGTGGATATTGCTGGCAATTTGCACCTGCGGACTTATACTTATTATCCCTGCGGTAACAAACAGCAAGACCAAAACAAAAACCAAGACCCACACCGAAGCGGTATGCCAAAGCTGCGGAAACAGGTGGAGGGTGTGAGAAATGATTTGCAGGAGAAAAAGACGCAAGCAAAAAGAAATAATAAGTTTATTCATAGTACTTTTTATGTGTATTTTTTTAGTTTGTGATAGCAATGCTCTTGAATTGAAAGAGGAACAACCAAATTATAACGATATTAGTAATCAAATTGCAAAAGATGTAAAAAGTTGTCATATTCCCGGTATGGCTGTTATAGTAGTTAGTGGGGACAATGTATTATTTCAGGAAACTTATGGAAATTGCGGCGGCATTGACACCCCTTTTTTGATTGGTTCGATGAGTAAGTCTTTTACAGCGCTGGCAATTATGCAGCTTGCAGAAGCCGGAAAGATCGATTTGGACAGTTCCATATCTGAATATATTGATGCTTCAAAATGGTTTGCAGACAGTGTAGACTGTAATAAAATAACTATAAGAAATCTCCTTAATCAGACAAGCGGCATAACTACATATCAAACATTTGGAAAACTTAAAAGTACAGACGCCTATGGCAGTCATGTATATGCGAATGCAAATTATGGATTGCTTGGAGCAATTGTTGAAGAAGTAAGTGAAATGACTTATGAAAAATATGTAACGGACAAAATTTTTGCTCCATTGGGTATGGAACACTCGGCGGCTGCTTTTGAAAAAAGTAAAGATAATGGATTAATAAATGGGTATAGAAATTATTTTGGTATTCCTGTTGCAGGTGAACCGGATTATCCGGAAGAAATAACGATCGGAACATGGACGAATATTCCGGCAGGCTATATTTCGTCGAGCATATCTGATATGGGAAGATACTTGCAGATGTATTTAAACGGCGGAGAAAGCATTATAAGCAAAGAAAGCATTAACAGTATGTTCTATGATAATGTATCGGTCGACGACGGCTTATATTATTATGGAATGGGGTGGCAGTATTCAACCGAGATGTTTAGTCAGCCAATGCTTTGGCATGCGGGACTTGTAGAAAATTATACATCTAATATGTTTATTTTGCCTGAAAAAGGCATTGCCGTAGCTGTTCTTGTCAATATGAACGATTATTTAGTATGTAATAACCTTATTGGAAATATTATAAATCCGCTCATAGGAGAGGAAAGACAGAATTTGCCTAATTTATACATTATATTGCACTTAGTAATTGATGCGGTATGCTGTTTACTATGTTTTGTAAGTATCAATTCCATAGTGACTATCACGAAATGGAATAAAAAAGAAAAGACCTCAAGAGTATATGTCATTGACATTGTTCGTCATATTGCGCTTCCTATCATTTTGTTATGTGTTCCATTCTTTGCGGTAACGCCTTTTAAGGTGATTTGGCTATTTGCAAAAGATTTGTGTTTAGTATTATATATAAACGCAGGAGTTTTAATTGCCATAGGCGTTTATAAGTTCATCTTTCTGCTGAAAGAAGTTTATTATAAAATACATTAATCATATCATTTAAACTAAAAATGTTAAAGAAAAATTCATTGACTCCGACCCTGCGTAATGCTTTATAATAGGCTTTGCAGGGGAAGAAAGGAGCGGTAATATGTATACGGTAAAAGAGGTAAACAGGCGGACAGGAGTAAGTGTGCGCGCGCTTCACCATTACGACAAAACAGGTCTGCTTAAGCCATCGGAGCTGACGAGTTCGGGATACAGGCTGTATGACGATACGGCTTTGCAGCGTCTGCACAGTATACTTATGTTCCGCGAGGTCGGTTTTTCTTTGAATGAAATAAAGGAAATTCTTGACGCTCCCGATTTTGATCCCGACGAGGCTTTGGGTCAGCAAATAAAGCTGCTGGAACTGCAAAGGGAACGTATCGGGAAAATGATCTCCCTTGCGAATGAAATGCGTAAAAAAGGAGGAAATGTCATGAATTTTGATATGTTTAAAAGCGGCGAATTTGACAATTTTAAGGAGGAGGTCAAGGCAAAATGGGGCGGTACGGCGGCGTATGCGGAGTACCAAGCCAAAATCGTCGGCAGAACAACTGCCGAGCTTGACGGTACAGCCAATGCACTTATGGGTATTTTTGCTGAAATAGGCGCATTGAAGCACACCTCACCCGACAGTGAAGCGGTTCGGAAAAAAATTGCCGAGCTTCAAAAATTTATCACCGACAATTATTATAACTGCACAAATGAGATACTGCAAGGTTTGGGACAGATGTACGCCGCCGATGAGAGATTTAAAGCAAATATTGACAGCGCAGGCGGCGAGGGGACTGCCGAATTTACTGATAAAGCTATTGCGGCATACTGCGCAGGATAATACTACAGCAATACTACAAAACAATAACCGTGTCTGTAGGGGCGGGTTTTCCACACCGGTGGTACAGCCTGTAACGGAATGAGACCCGTCCCACAGCTAATATTCAGAGGATTGCTATAGTATAAAATAAAAATTATATTTTATCGGAGGTATCGGAAATGAACAAAATAAAATTTGCTGCAAACAAGGACACAAATTATGTTTTTCATATGCTTTCGGTCGCAAGGTGCGGATATGATAACGCATACGGCGAACTTTACCGCTCGCTATATCCGCAGGAGGAATTAAACATTTTAAAAAGAAATGAAGACCTTATCACGGTTTGCGGCGGCGAGCACTGCGGTTGTCTGTACGGCTTGCTGATTGCCGAACCTGCTTGTGCCAATGTACCGATACCCGAATATTATCGTACTCTGATAGAAATGAGCAATGAAATCAAAACCGGAAATATTCCGGAGGGAGTCAGCGAAGAATTGCTTCCGTATACAGATACTGTAATTTCAATTTCTGAGGTCATGCTAAAGTATTACGATAATTATATTGAAAATATATGGGAAAATGAAAAAGAAAAAATCGAACATTATATTCCGGAGCTGAATAAGTATTTTGAGGAATCCGACTTTACGGAAAAAGCGGAAAGCTTGCTGAAATGCGATCTCAAAAGCGATTATTTTACGGCAACACTCGTTACCTCGGTTGCAGGCGGCGCGGAAGCTATTGATATTTCCAAGGCTCAGGACGTATTCGGAATTGAAAGAGATGTACTTGACGCGGTTTATTTTATCGGTCACGAGTTTATTATTTATTTACTGTTTGAGGCTCTTGCCGTGAAAATGCTTTTAAGAACCTTGAAACATGGTCTTTAACGGAGGGACTTGCGGAATACTACTTAAAGAAAATAATGGGCGACACAAGATTTTTTAACAAGCAGCAGAAATATGTGGAATACTATGAAAATTGTGAAAAAGAGTTTCCCGTGTCTGCTGTCCGGCTTTACAGAAAAGCTATGGAGGCATACTGCAGCGTATAAAATTTACAATGCAAAGCAACCGCATATATTTTTTGATTTTCTATTGCAATTTTGCAAAAAGTATGCTATAATAAAACTGTGAGCGGAAGGATCAGTCCGACTGCAAACATTTTCAAAAAATATTTGTACTGACTTCCAAAGGTTTTATCTGCGGAGAAAGGCGATGTAATAGTTATAATTATGCCTTAGTATGCCTGCTGTCAGTATGTCAGCAGGCATTTTGTATTTTTTTTAAACTTATTTGAAAGGAAAATGCTAATGGAAACAAGAGTTGCGCTTATCGGCATTGTGGTGGAAAAACTTGACTCGGTTGAAAAACTTAACGGACTGCTCCACGACTACGGACAATACATAATCGGCAGAATGGGGATACCCTACGAGAAAAAGGGCGTTTCCATAATAAGCGTGGCGGTGGATGCTCCTCAGGACGCTATCAGCGCGCTGACAGGGAAGCTTGGAATGATAGACGGCGTTACTGCAAAGACAATTTATTCCAAATTAGGTGAGACAAAATGAGCAGACTTTTGGGACTTATTGACAAGCTCGAAGCGGAGCATATCCTCACAAAAGCCGAGCTTACGGAAATTATTTCAAGGCATACTCCCGATACCGACGAGTACCTTTTCGCAAAGGCGAGATCTGTCCGCGAGAAAATTTACGGCAGGGACGTTTATATGCGGGGACTTATCGAGTTTACCAATTACTGCAAAAACGACTGTCTTTACTGCGGAATACGCCGAAGCGCGAAAAACGCAGAGAGATACCGTCTTACCGAAGAGCAAATTTTGGACTGCTGTAAAACAGGCTACGGATTGGGTTTCCGCACCTTTGTACTGCAAGGCGGCGAGGACGGATTTTACACAGATGAAAAAATCGTTGGAATTGTTTCCCGCATAAAAGAAAATTTTCCCGACTGCGCAGTAACGCTTTCAATCGGTGAAAAGTCCCGTGAAAGCTATGAAAAATACAGAAAAGCGGGTGCGGACAGATATTTGCTTCGGCATGAGACTGCCAACAGCGGGCATTACGGAAAGCTCCACCCGAAAGAGCTTTCCCTCGAAAACCGAATGAGGTGTCTTGCGGATTTAAAGGAACTTGGTTTTCAGACAGGCTGCGGGTTTATGGTCGGTTCGCCTTATCAGACCGCAGAAAATCTTGCGGAGGACTTGCTGTTTATTCATGAGTTTCAGCCGCAAATGGTTGGTATAGGCCCGTTCATTCCCCACCACGACACACCGTTTGCGGAGGAAAAGGCGGGAACTTTAGAGACGACCCTGCTTATGCTGGGTTTGACAAGGCTTATCGTGCCGAACGTTCTTCTTCCCTCTACTACCGCTTTGGGGACTATCCATCCCAAGGGCAGGGAAATGGGCATACTTGCGGGAGCGAACGTTGTCATGCCAAACCTTTCACCAAATGACGTGCGGGAAAAATATCTGCTATACGACAATAAAATTTGTACCGGAGATGAGGCGGCGGAAAGCGTGGCTTCGCTGCGGAAAAGAATGGGAAACATTGGCTATAATTTGGTCTCTGCAAGAGGAGACTGTATTAAATAAAATTTAAATTTTTAAGAATTAACAGGAGGAAAATAATATGTATAATCCCAACTCACTTAAAGCCGAGGAATTTATCGATGACGCCGAGATACTGGAAACTCTCGACTACGCCCAAAAAAACAAGGATAATGCCGAGCTTATCGACAGCATTATCGAGAAAGCCGAAAAGCGCAAGGGGCTTTCACACCGTGAAGCTGCCGTACTCCTTGACTGCACCCTTGCGGACAGAAACGAGCGAATTTTCGAGCTTGCCCGCCAGATCAAAAAGGATTTTTACGGCAACCGTATTGTAATGTTTGCGCCGCTGTATCTTTCCAACTACTGCGTGAATAGCTGTGTGTACTGTCCATACCACTGTCAGAACAAGCATATCGCCCGCAAAAAGCTTACTCAGGAGGAAATCCGTCAGGAGGTTATCGCTTTGCAGGATATGGGTCACAAGCGTCTCGCTCTCGAAACAGGCGAAGACCCTGTGAATAACCCAATCGAGTACGTTCTTGAAAGCATTAAAACTATCTATGACATCAAGCACAAAAACGGCGCTATCCGACGTGTGAACGTGAATATTGCCGCTACCACAGTTGAAAATTACTGCAAGCTTAAGGACGCAGGTATAGGTACATACATTCTTTTCCAGGAGACCTACCACAAGGAAAGCTACGAAAAGCTTCATCCGGCTGGACCTAAGCACAATTACGCATACCACACTGAGGCTATGGACAGAGCCATGGAGGGCGGTATCGACGACGTGGGACTTGGCGTTCTGTTCGGTCTTGAGCTGTATCGCTACGAATTTGCCGGACTTCTTATGCACGCGGAGCATTTGGAAGCTGTCCACGGCGTAGGACCCCACACTATCAGCGTCCCCCGCGTTAAAAAGGCTGACGACATTGACCCAACCGCGTTCGATAACGGCATTGACGACGACACGTTCGCAAAAATCATTGCCTGCATAAGAATTGCAGTACCTTACACAGGCATGATCATTTCCACCCGTGAGAGCGAGGCTTGCCGCGAAAAGGCTCTGAGCCTTGGTATTTCCCAGATTTCGGGCGGTTCGAGGACTTCCGTTGGCGGATATGCGGGTTATAGTCCCGAGGAAAGACCTCACGACACCGAGCAGTTCGACGTGTCCGACCAGCGTTCGTTGGATGAGGTGGTAAACTGGCTTATGAAATTGGGCTACATACCTAGCTTCTGCACGGCTTGCTACCGCGAGGGCAGAACCGGCGACAGGTTTATGTCTCTTTGCAAAAACGGTCAGATACAGAACTGCTGTCACCCCAACGCGCTGATGACCCTTAAGGAGTACCTTATGGACTACGCAAGTCCCGACACCCGCGACGTTGGCGTTAAGCTTATCGAAAGCGAGATAGGGAACGTTCCCAATGAAAAGGTTCGGGGTATTGTTGTTGACAATCTTGCTAAAATCGAACAGGGAAGCAGGGATTTCAGGTTCTAAGCACGGCGGTAAATCGGGAGTTGAAGATTTGAGGTAGGTATGGCATTTATAAATGAAAGACTTACGGATTTGCAAAGAGAAGATTTTTCAAGGAGAAATATTACTGATCCGTTGCAGCAAAATCAACTGTTTGTTCCATATTTTTGGACAGCGGATTTTGAAAGAAATGCTTTTTTGGCAAATGTTGGTTCCTATCACGATTTACCGGAAGAAACATTATTTATTTTCATATTTAATCAAGGTATATATTTGTTTAAGCTTGAAATGCGTGACATTGACTGCAAAACAAAAGAGTGGAATTTATTGGACTTTAAGCCATTAAATGACACAACCGAAGCTGATAGATGCTTACTTATAAGTTTGTTTAAAGAAGCTTTAGCAGAATATAAATACAATGGTCTGCCAAGAAAATGCAGTCAACAATTCAATATGAAAATAAACTTTTAAAATGAAAGACAAATCAGGTTTATCGGTCATTTACCTGCGACAGATTTTGCTGAATTGAATTTTTTAGGAGAAGAGAGAAAATGGATATCACGCTGAACCTTATGTCCGTTGATGAAAAATCGCTGTTGGTACGGCTTATGGAACTGTACCAATATGAATTTTCAGCTTTCAGCAACGATGATATAAATGAATACGGATACTACGGATATGATTACATTGACAACTATTGGAATGAAAAAGGAAGATTTCCATATCTGATACGCGTTGACGGAAAGATTGCGGGATTTGCCTTGATTTGTCCCCATTGTGACTATCGAAAGGAAACGGACGCAAGGTGCTTAGGAGAATTTTTTGTTATGCTTAAGTACCGAAGAATGGGAGTAGGCAAATATGCAGCCGCAAAGCTGTTTGATCTGCACCGCGGACATTGGGAGGTCTGCTATTGGAAAAACAATGTTCCGGCGGGTCTGTTCTGGAAAAAGGTTGTTGAAGAATATACAAAAGAACATTACCATGTCTGCGGAACGGAAAGCAGTCATAATTGCGGGTTTACCTTTGAAAATTGATAATTTCTTTTAACTTTGCAGGAGGCAGTATTATGTCAATAAGTCACGGAAACAGCCTTGTGGGAACAAGCGGCGTAAACGGCGATTCCTTTTATATTTCTCCCGATAATACGGTTTTCATGCTTTCCGACGGTGCATCGGGTGCAGGAAAAGAAGGCAAGGTCATTATGTCGCAGCTTTGCACCGAAACGGTAAAGAATAATCCCTTTTCCTCGTCGGGATTATCCGCAATGGACTATCTCGATAAAATGATTTGGCAGATAAACAACAAGCTTATTGAAGTGTCCCAAAGCAGAAAAAGCCTTGTTTTCGGGACTCTCGTTATCTGCGTGGTTTGCGGTGATACCGCATTTATCGCCGCAGCAGGGGACTCGCCCGCGTATTTTATCCGCAACAATAACGCTGTCCGCATTGCAAAGTCAAAGAAAACATATCAGAATTTGATAGACTTGGGATTTTTTTCCGAGGAACAGCTTGAAGAAGCTGTGCATAGACTTCCCGAGCATATGTGGTCTATGTTCGACACGTTTATCCCGTCGGTAGTCCCCGCGTATTCATACGAGGAGATAAAGCTTGAAAAGGGCGATATTATCGTGCTTTGCTGTGACGGGATAAGCGATAATATCAGTCCCGAATTTATCGTGGAAAATATTTATACCGACAATTTGTCCGAAAGCGTTGATACTCTTATAAATTCGGCAAAGGAAAAATCTCTCAAAGCAAAAGGCTACAGTGACGATTTGACAATGGTTGTTTACTGCCATTAATTGTTTTATACAAAGGAGTTGATTTTATGGGACTTAACGAGACACCGTCCGCAAACCGCGTCCACATAGGAATTTTCGGCAGACGCAACGCGGGAAAATCCAGCGTTATGAATGCTCTTACAAATCAAAGCATTGCAATAGTTTCCGACGTCTTGGGCACAACCACCGACCCCGTTTTAAAGGCTATAGAGCTTCTACCCATAGGTCCAGTGGTTATGATAGACACCCCAGGCATTGACGACGAGGGAGAGCTTGGCGCTCTCCGCGTGAAAAAAAGCTACCAAATGCTGAACAAGACGGACATTGCCGTTGTTGTAATTGACGGAGAAACGGAAAGTTCCGAGGACGCCGCACTTATTGAAAAGATACGCCAAAAAAATATCCCACTTGCAATTTTCCACAATAAGGCGGACTTGCTCTCCGACAGCTTTCATAAAAAAGAGGGGCACTTCTATGGCAGCGCACTGAAAAATATCGGTATCAACGAACTGAAAACCGAGATTGCAAGACTTGCCAAAACAGAAGAACCCGACAAAAAAATCGTGGGGGACTTGCTTTCCACCTTGGATATCGCGGTACTGGTAGTCCCCATAGACTCCGCCGCGCCAAAGGGACGGCTTATTCTTCCCCAACAGCAGACTATACGCGACATTCTTGAAGCAGGAGGAATTTCCGTAGTTGTCAAGGAGACCGAGCTTGCGGAGACCTTGAAAAAATTGGGTACTCCGCCCAAAATTGTAATTACCGACAGTCAGGCGTTCGGTATGGTGGACAAAATTGTCCCCAAAGATATTCTGCTGACATCCTTTTCGATACTGTTTGCGCGCTATAAAGGAAGTCTCGAAGCAGCCGTCCGCGGTGCAAAAGCTCTGGACGATTTAAAGGACGGCGACAAAATCCTCATCTCCGAGGGCTGTACACACCACCGTCAATGCGGCGATATAGGCACGGTCAAGCTGCCCGCATGGATCAAGAAACACACTGACAGGGACGTTTACATTGATTTTACTTCGGGAACGGAATTTCCCGATGATTTGAGCGGATACTCGGCGGTTATCCACTGCGGCGGCTGTATGCTCAACGAGCGGGAAATGCAGTACCGTTACAAATGCGCCGAGGATCAGGGTGTGCCTATCACAAACTACGGTATAGCCATAGCACATATGCACGGTATCCTAAAACGGAGCGTTGAACCTTTTGAGGAAATAAGAAAAATTTTTGAATAAAAAAATCATTCTGTAGTGTGTTAAGCTGCAGAATGATTTTTTATTAATTAATTTTGAACCAATAGCGATTGATAGTTTTTCCTGTTTCATTGGGGTCGTCAACAATGTTTTCAAGCTTGCCGCCGCAGCTTTCTATCACCTTGACAGAGCCTATATTTGAAGTATGGCAGGAAATCAGAACCTTGTGCATTTTCATTGTCTTGGCTTCATCAAGCATTATTTTTAGCATTTGTGCGGCATATCCCTTTCGTCTTTCGGAAGGTCTTACACCGTATCCTATATGTCCCCACGTGTTGTATCCCTCTACAGTCAGATAGTGTCGTAAAGATGCAGCTCCTATTAACTTGTCGTTTTCATCAATAACAAAATAAGATGACGTTGAAGAATAATTTTTATCCAAATTGGCATTTTCACAGTTGTCAAGCATTTGTATAAATCCTGCAAAATCTTCCAAATTCTCAAACGGCTTGTCCAAAAACCACGGAGCAATTTGAGTTCCGCTTTTGTTCCATTCAGTCATCATATCATTATATTCATTGAAAAAGTACAGATCGGGTCTTGCAATATAAAGCCTCATAAGTTTGCCGCCTTTCTATATTGAATTACATAAAATATATCATATCGGTTTTATTTTTTCAAAAATTTATAAAAAAGATTACGTTGCAGATGATTAATAAATAAAATTAAAATGTCACTTATTTTTGAAAAAAGTTCGCCAACTAAGTCGGCGAACCTTTACTCATATTATGAAAATATCGCTGTAATAATAGTGTCGCTTGTAATATTTGACAATTCTTTGTCCCAACCTATAAATTTTTTTTCGAGAGAGTTGTATATAGAAGGGTCAACCGGAGGTTCAACTGTTGCACCGTGCGCAACAGTCACTACGTATAAATTTCCTTCTATCATAAACTTAACTGTATGGCTTGATGTAATTGAAAATACTGCCGTAATAGTTGTGTCTGCGGTAATGTTGTTCACGCTCTTATCCCAGCCAATAAAGCCTGTGCTGTTGTCTGGAATATACGGAGGGACTGCCGTACCGCCGTGCTCAACTTGAACGGGGTAGCTCTGACCGTTTATAATGAATGTAACGGTGTGCGCCTGTACCTGCGGTTCAAGAATTGCAGTGATCGTAACGTCCTGGGTAATGTTGCTGAAATCCTTGTCCCAACCCTTGAAGATATATCCCTCAACGTTAACTGTGGCAGGGAGGTTAGCCGACTGACCGTGTTCAACAATGACCGTGTTGGAGCGTCCGTTTATCACAACGGTGACCGTGTGAGTCTCGCCGCTTGGATTTTCGGTATTTGTATTACCGGAGGTCTCCTTGAATAAAGCTGTGATAACCGTGTCTTGAGTAATATTTTCAAAGGAATTGTCCCAGCCTATAAATGTAAGTCCGTCAATAACAGGGTCTGCGGGCTTGACGGCGTTTCCTCCGTGAGGAACCTCCTGAAGAGTCTCCTCGCCGTCGATAATGACGGTAACAAAGTAAACATTGCCGTTATTTTCTCCGCCTTGGGACGGCATTTCGTCCGGTTGCTGCAAGCCTGTGTCCTCCGTTGTTGTAACAACAGGCGGCTGCGTAGTGACCGCTGTTGTAGTCGTGGCGGGAGGCGTCCAAGGTCTTGCCGTTGTCTGACCGGGGAGGGTAGTTTCTGTTGGCGGGGGAGTGGTGTCAATGGGTTCGGGCGTTTGAACCGATACCGAAACGCTTTCTGTAGGCTTTGTAACAATAGGCTCAGTTTCGGTGTTTGTCTGCTGCGGTGGAGTAATTGCTTCATCTCCGCCTTTTGCTTCATAAACTGTTCTTAATTCTTCCGTACTGTAGGGGAATCCCTCGTCAATTAGAGCCGAGATCGTAAGAAGCTGTTTAAGGTCGAAAACCGTAAGCTCGTTCAGGTCAAACTCAAGGTTAAGAGAATCAAAGGAGGGACCCTCGTCGGAAATAATACGTCCCCATCTCGAAAGGATCTGTACTTCGGGTTCGTTAAAGGGGTTGCCCGCAGCGTCGTAAAGCTGTATAGAATTTTGCCCCATAATGGTGTAAACGTCCGTATAAGACATAAATTCATTTGTATAGTAAGAAATTTTAGCAACGCTGTTTTCCAGCGAGATCATGGAGTCGGCAGTCCTCACGTTAACAGATGATTTGTCCTCATCGTTAAAGTTGCCTATAAGAGTGCCGCAGCGCAGGAAAAGCTCGCCGTCCTTTTTTCCGTCAAAAGCGTTTGATATAACGATCTGGGAATTTGAACCCAGCGTAAAATTATTGTTCTGCGAATTTTTTTTGCCTTGGTAAGCGATCGTACAGTAAGAATTTTCACCTATGGTGACAACATCGCCCTCTTTGAGCGCGTCGCCGCTTATAGCCGCCGCACTGACGTCGGAGCTTGTGACGCTTACGCTTCCGTATGCGCTTGTTATGTAAAGCCCGTATCCGCTGGAAAATCCACCTGTCACGATAATTAACGTTACCGCAACAGCAATAATTGCACAGCCTCCCAAAATAAGGGGCAGCTTAAAATTCTTCAAAAAATCTTTCATATGCGTTGAAGCCGGAAACGGCTTCGCTCCTTTCATTGCACCGCTTCGGAAGGTACAGCCGCAACGGTTTCATTTTCATATTCGTCCGGGTCGAACCAGTCCTCATAACCGTCCGTACCGGTATTGGTGTTTCCCGTGATCTCCCACCATTTTACTCCTGTGTATGTAGTGTACAAATACGTCCTTTGCGTTGACCGCAAGGTGCCGTATGTAGATTCGGGAGCAGTCGTTTCGGAAATGGGAGCCTCCGTTTCAGTTGGTTCAGGGGCAGTGGTCGTCGTTGTGACCGTGGTTTCCTCAGTGGTTTCTGTGGTACCCGTCATAGTCTCCAGCCGCCTGTTCTCCTCGATCACAGATTTGTATGCAAGGTTTATCTCCTCCGGCGAAAATCCGATCTCCTTTGCATTCTGCGCCCTTAAGACTTCGTGCAGGGTAGTTTCGCTAAGAGATATAAGACTTATGTCATAGTTAAGATACCCGTATTTGCATACGTCCTCCGAGGTTATCATTTGAGCGGAAGTACGTTCCAACAGAACCATGGGAAGCTCAAAAGGCTCTCCCTTGCTGTCATAAAGCTGTAAATTTATCGTGCCGTCAAAGTTCTGGTACTCTGTGACCATAACATCGTTATAGTCCATAAAATTTTTCCTTACGTCAAATTGGGCACGAAAAACCGTCCCTTTTACAGAAGCGGAGCTGTTTGGCGTTTTAAGAACAAACGATGAATTCTTTTTTAATTCATTGTTTATTTCACAGATAACGGAACCTTTGCTCAAATTGACGGAAATATCGCCTTTTGATGCAATGTCCGTGCAGTATATGTACATAGACGTATTCGGCTCAGCTAAAACGAATTTATCACTGTCTATTGAAATACGCACGGTGGCGTTATCTTCCGTTTCAAGTATATCGCCGCTTTTTAGCCTGGTGTTTTTGCTGACGGGTATTCTTCTTCCCTCCCGCGTAAAAAAAGCGCTTCCGGTGATCTCGGTAACGATAAGCTGTCTTGTAGTTTCGCCGCCGAAATACAAGCTAATGACAACCGCTGCCGATAAGATCATCAGAATAGAGATCATGCCCGTTAAGATCAGCTTTAGATTATCGGACAGAATTTTTATTACGGTTTTTATCAAGGCGCAGCCACCTTTCAAATCAGACGCTGGTATCAGCTATATTTTTTTGTACATTTTTGGCATTTTTTGTCATATGAGCAGTATTCCGCACATATGCAATCTTATTATATCATATATAATGCAGTTTGTCAAAACGTTTTTATATTTTTCAGAAAATTATCACATAAAATCAGCTTGTATCTCAAATTATTTGGGGATATGCGTTCCAAATGTAATATCGCCCACCTGATAGGGCTTGAGATACAAAATATTGCAATTCATTTGCGTTGCGGGCGACTCACGCAGCGTGGCGTTCCACGCCCGTAGGTTTGCACTACCTCAAAAAGCTCGCTTTCAGCAATGTCCTTCGGTGTAACGATCAGTCCGCCGTTTGAGTCTATGTCATAGCCGTAAGCCGCATATGCAAGCCAAACAAGGTGCGCGCACTGCGTACCCTTTACAGTGGTAATATTGCTGTACTTCATAGGGTAAAGCCCTATAAAAACATTATATGGCACGTCGTCAAGATATTCCAAAGCTGTTTTGGCAATTTCAGCCCTTGTTTCCTTGTCTGCACCTTTTAGCCTAAGCACAGCAAAATTCGGGTAAGAAGTCCACTTTGAAATGCTCTGCGGCTTTGAGTTTGTGCCGATGACAACAGCCTCGAGCGTCTTGCCGTTCTCTGCGTCGGTGACAATTGCGGCGTGTCCGTTCCGCCAGCTGAAAACGTGGGAGGCGTTTGTAACAAGTATATCGCCGTCCTCCAAAGGCGCAAGGAGTATCCTGCTGTCCCGTACTCTTTCCTCGCAGGATATTGGGGAGTTTGCTTTGCACCTGAAATCAATTTCCGCAAAATAGCTTTCCTGATAATCGTAAAGCCTTTCAAGGCTGTCAAGAGACTGTACGGCAGACCTGCCAAGTCCGGTCTGACTGTAAATAAATTCGTAATCCTCTTCACTAAGTTCGTTATAACAGCTTTTGAGCACCACCGTGCTAAGGTCGAGCATATCCGCCGAAGGTGCAGAGTAGGCAAGTCCCTCGATATAAAAAAGCGAGGAAACATAAGCGGAAGCAATAGTATAAATTGCAAGCAGGATAAAAATTCTTTTTTTCATAACAATACATCACCTGATTTTAGTATTTGTCAAACAATGTAAATGATTTGTTAAAGATGTAAACTTTTTTTGAGCAAAAAATGTTCGGAAAACGCTTGAAAAAAAAGTCGTACTGTGGTATAATATTTTTCAAAGAAAATGCTTTTCCAATATGAAGGAAAGGAGCGGAGACGTAAAAATGAACGATGTTGAAAAGCCGCACATAAAGGTGCGTGTCAAAAAAAGTGAAAATGAAGCGGCATTGCCTAAAAAAGCGGTAAAAAATCTGCTGATAATTTTTATCGCAATGCTTGTCATAATAATATGCCTGTCTGCGGCAACAATAGTTCTTGTTCTTAAGCTGAACAAAAGCCGCGGCGAGGAGATACAGCCCGAGATAACCGTTGAAGAGCCTTTTGTTCCCGTGGTGAATAACAGAGTCTACGACTTTTACAACGAGGACGATACCGTTATTCTGGACGATCCCGTTTACGGCTACGTGTGGCTTCGGGCGTTTACCAACGTTCCCAAGCACGGCTATGATTACAGCGGTCTGAAGCTTGAAAACGGTCGGTATACATACAGCGTAGACGGAGAGGTGGTCTCAAAAACGGGTATTGACGTTTCCTACCACCAGCATGAGATCGACTGGGACAGGGTAGCTGCCGACGGAATTGACTTCGTAATATTGAGGGTGGGCTACAGAGGCTATGAAAGTGGGCTTTTAAACCTTGACCAAAAATTCCATTCTTATATAAAAGGAGCAACTGCGGCGGGTCTTGATGTGGGCGTGTATTTTTTCTCACAGGCTCTCACCACAGAGGAAGCGGTTGAGGAAGCAAATTTCGTCATGGAGCAGATCCAAGGCTATAACATAACCTATCCTATAGTCTTTGACTGGGAGATCATGGAGGACGAGGGCGCACGTACTCAAATGGCGAACCCCTACACTGTCACCGAGTGCGCGGCTGCGTTCTGCGACACTATTACCGATGGCGGATATATCCCAATGGTTTACGGCAGCAGGAAATTTGCGCTGATGAAGCTGGATATGAGCAAGATACCGGACGTGAATTTCTGGTTTGCGGAATATAAGGACGGTCACAACGAGCCGACATATCCCTATAATTACCAGATATGGCAGTACGCCAGCGACGGCAGAGTGGACGGCATAGACGGCGATGTTGATTTGAATATCTGCTTTGAAAATTTCGGCGTAAATGCTGCTGCGGAATAATAAAAAATACATAAAAAACAAGGAGGTACTCTTATGCAGGCAACAATTCAAACAGAGAAAATAAAGGCGGTGATCGACAGCTTCGGCGCGGAGCTTTGTTCAATTACAGGTAACGGTACAGAGTATCTCTGGCAAGCCGACCCCGCGGTCTGGAAACGCCATGCGCCTATTCTGTTCCCGTTTATATGCAATACGGCTTCAAAAAAATATACGGCGGACGGTAAGGAGTACAGTCTTTCCAACCACGGCTTTGTCCGTGACAGCGAATTTGAGGTGCTGTACGCTAAGGAAAACGAGGCGGGTTTCCGTCTTAAAGCTACCGATGAGACTAAAAAAATCTATCCCTATGATTTTGAACTGTATGTAAAATACGCGGTCTCGGAAAACCGTCTCGGCATAAGTTACATCGTGAAAAACACAGGCGATAAAACTCTGTACTACTTTATAGGCGGACACCCCGCTTTTAACGTACCCGACTTTGGCGATTATTTTGTGCAGTACGAAAAACCCGAAAACATCAAAAGAGGGGAGACCGTCATAGCAGACGGCACAGACAAGGTAGATTTGAGCCATGAGCTTTTTGCCGACGATGTTTTCATGAAGGACTCTCCAAATTCCTCTTGGATAGCTCTTGTCAGCAAGTCCGAGGGTGAAAAGGTAAAGCTGACCTTTGACAACGAGGGCTGCATAGCGGTCTGGTCGTCCTATTTTGAGGATAAGGCTCTTACGGAACAGGCAAAATTTGTCTGTCTTGAACCATGGAGCAGCGTCCCCGTATACTGCGACGATACAGAAGAACTCACCGAAATGAACAATGCTCTGCGGCTTAAGGCGGGGGACTCGGGAACATTTTCCTATACAATTGAAATATTTTGATAGAAAGGGGAAAATATGCTAAATAATGCCAAAAATGGCTGTCTGAAGCTTGACGGTTCGGATATGGATTATATATCTTTCGGAAACGGAAGTAAATATCTTATCATGATACCGGGATTGGGGGACGGTCTTAAAACCGTCAAGGGCATGGCTCTGACAATGTCTGTAATGTATAAATGCTTTACAGACAGATACACAGTTTTTATGTTCAGCAGAAAAAATACGCTTGCGGACGGCTGCACCACAAGAGATATGGCTGCCGATATTGCAAAGGCAATGGAACTTCTGGGTATCAAAAAAGCAGATATTTTCGGCGTATCGCAGGGAGGAATGATTTCCCAGTATTTCGCCATAGATTTTCCCGAAAAAGTAAATAAGCTTGTCCTTGCGGTTACTGTATCCAAGCCGAATGATACTGTAAAAGGCGTTGTGGGAAGCTGGATAGAAATGGCAGAAAAAGGCGATCACAAAAGCATTTACGCCGATATGATAGAGAAAATCTATTCTGAAAAATATCAGAAAAGAAACCGCTTATTTCTGCCTGTTATGAATATTTTCGGCAAGCCAAAGAATCTCGGAAGATTTATTATTATGGCAAAAGCTTGCATTACTCACAATTCCTACGACGAGCTGGGAAAAATAAAATGCCCGACCTTTATAATAGGCGGCAAATGCGATAAAGTCGTTACGGGAAAGGCTTCGGAGGAAATCGCGGAAAAAATATCGGGCAGCGAAATCTTTATGTACGACAGTCTTGGACACTCTGCATATGAAGAAGCAGCGGACTTTAACAGCCGCGTACTTGATTTTCTTAATAAATAAAATAAGTCAGGAAAAACTTTCCTGACTTATTTTATTTATGAGCAATTTAATTATATGAAGTAGTAGTATGTAACCCGCCCCCTTGATAGGGGGCATAACGCAGTTACAGTGTGTTTCATTTAACGGTGGGGGAGAAACTCGCCGCGGGGCGTTCCCCGCTCAAGACCCTTCTCCCGAAATAAGAGCGATAGGGTCTATCCAGTCGCCGTTTTTCTTTACAGCAAAGTGAAGGTGGGAGTCCTCGCTTATCTCGCCCTCCGCCGTGTTACCCACGGAGCCGAGGATAGTCCCCGCGGAAACGCTTTGACCCTCGGCAACCGGAATATCCTTGCTAAGGTTGCAGTAGTAACCCTCCAGACCGCCGCCGTGATCGACAATTACACACGAGCCAAGCATTTGATCCTCATAAACCTTTGTAACGGTTCCGCTTGTCATGCTCTTGACCTTTTCGTCCGCCGCACCCGCAATGTCAACTCCGTCGTGGGTCTTCCAAACGTTGAGGGTCTTGGACTTCACAAGCTCTCCGTCTGAAAATTCGTTGAGAATTTCCCCGTTAAGCGGACGTACCATAGCCTGCGGGATAAATGTCTCCGTGACCGCTTCGCCAGTGGTTTCTTCGGGGACTTTTTCTGTTGTAACCGCAGCGCTTTCCGCAGGCGGTTCTGTGGTAACAGCCGTTGTCTCCGTTTTGGCAACGTCTGTTTTGGGTACGTTTACGGGGGACTGCTTGTCCTCGGGCAGTATGTCCGAAGAAGATTTTGCAGACAATGTACCGCTGTTTTCACCGATAAGCTCGGCGTTAAGCTTGTCGGAAAGCTTTGAGTAGGAGTACACCCCCGCCGCCGCTACGGCAACAACACACGCGCCTGTAATTGCAAGACCCTTGCCCGATATTTTTTTGAATTTTGAATTGCTCATAAATTTCACCTCGCAGATAGTTTTGCCTGATTTGGTGAAATTATTCAAATAATTTGGAAATTATGAAAGTTTTACTGTAAGGCTTGTTTCAGGCTCTTCACCTGTAATTGTGTAACGGTTATAGCCTACGCCGCGGTAACGAAGTCTTACTGAGCTTACGCCCTCCGGAGGAAGTATCTGAAGCTTGTATTCGATCGTTCGTCCCGACGGTATAATGGGGGAATTAAGGCTCCTGAGAAAATCGGTTTCCGTAAATCCCTGCATACGGTTTTCAAGACGGTTGCCGCTGCCGTATTCAGCGGTTATATAGTTGCTGAATATTACTGTTTGGTAGGAACTGTCATTTTTTATCTTTGCCGTGATGATATAGCTGCCGTCCTCCTGCTTTTCGGCGGACGCGTCAATAAGCTTGCAGCTTTCGTAGTGGGCGTAATCCAAATGGTTGTTATGATCTATTATTGTCCCCCATACGATCATTACGGTGAGGAATGCCGCTATCGGCAGGCAAACAGCTAAAATTTTTACGGAACGCTTATAGCTTTTTCCTTCTGCGGTATTGATCTCAGCCATTTTCATTCACCCCCGGATCTATCTTTATCTTGTGTATAAGATCAAGCTGACGGACTTTATTTTTCATGTGGGTCTCTTCAAAGCAAAGCTCCAGCGTTTCGGTGTTTTCTTCAATAATAAAGCAAAGGTAGCCGTCCTTAAGAGTGTCATATTTTGAAGATGTGAAGTAAAACGAGTTGCTTGCGAATACATCGGGCAGAGAACGCATCGAGCTTGGAGATACAGGTTCGCGGCAAACGTTTCCTAAGGATATGTACGGAGTTATCTCGTAGTAATCGTTGACAGCTCCCGTTCCGTCGGAGGAAGCAGTAATATGTACCGTCAAAAGCTTGTAGCCCTCGGGAAGAAGAGCGTTTACCGCCTCGCTGTCCGCAATGTTAAATTCGTCGACCGTTACCTCGAAAAAATTATCGTAAATGAACGGAACGCCGAGCTGTTGCTCCTTGTATTCAGGTTCTTCAATGATCTGAAGATTTTGTACGATCTTTTTCTCGTCCGATTTTATTTTTATGTCCGGTATCCAGATGAACGCCAAAATAAAAACTATCCAAACGGGGATAAGCTTTATCAGCTTTTTCATAAGCTTTCCAGTTGGTGGAACAGCCGTGGGATTTTTAGCCGCGGCAAGTTTAAGCTCAGCCGCAAGCTTAGCCTCCGCCTCAGCTTTTGCAGCAGCGCGGGCTTCCGCCTTTGCCGCGTTTATCTGCGCTTTGTCGGGTATCGCCGCGCAGTTGGGGCAGGAGCGGTGTTCAGAATAATCAAAAACCGAGCCGCAGTAGCTGCATTCAACAGTCAGCGGCAGAGAATGGTTATTTTTAGACATTATTACACGTCCTTTAAAATTTTTTGATGTAATTTAAAAGTTCTGCAAAATCTTTAAAAAGGTTTACCGTAAACTATCTCGCATTTTCGTGTGGCGACTCCACCGGCTGTAATGAATAATATCGCGGAAATCCTTTGCGTTTTTATTTGAAGTAAGATCTCCGCAAACAGCGTAAAGAAGATGCGTGCGCGGAAAATAAACCGAAGCCGCCCGTTCACCGACGTTTATCGGTATTGGAGAGAAATACGTCACGCCCGTGACAGCAAGACTGTCGGAAACAGCTATATCAAGGGTGCATTTGTAATATCCATCGGGATATTTTTTTAAATAACCTGTTTCAAACTTGTTGGGGGTGATATGCTCACATTCAGACGCGATTACTTCTCCCACGCCTATGTAAAATTCTTTCCAACGATAAAAAACCACCGCAAAATCAATTACACAGACAATTGCTCCGACCATTATCAAAAGAAGGCATTCGCCTATGCTGTCACCTCTTGAGCCGAAAAGTAAAGCTACGTGACCATAGTTTTTTACCACACTTGCCGTAAAGATAAAGTAAAAAATCAAAAGAACCATAATGGGTATAAAACAGAATAAAAAGTTGTTTCTTTCCCATTTATGCATGGAGCTTCTAAGATTATAAAGCCCTTTTATCTCGTTTGTGGAAGCGTTGTTGTAATAATCCTTGTGAAGAACTGCTTTGCCGTAATTGCCAGCCATACCGCTACATCCTTTCGGGACAGTCTATCTTCAGCATATCAAGAGTATTTTTCAGCGTGATCTGCACCGCATTGCAAAGGCTCAAACGTGCGTACAGCAATTCCTCCTCCGCGCCCTTTATGCGGCATTTGTCATAGAATTTGTGGAACAGCGTTGCCAATTCTTGGGTGTAGCGTGTGATCTTTGACGGGTCGTAATCCCTCGCCGCCGTGTCAATAGTGCCCGGCAGGGAAGCGATGTACCTTATAAGGTCTCTTTCCTCGGGAGCTTCCAAAACGGTAAGCTGCTCTTTGGAAAGCTCCTTTACCGAATGACCCTCCGCTTCAAGATTTCTTATTATGGAGCAAATTCTCGCGTGAGCGTACTGAACATAGTACACAGGGTTTTTCGAGGATTGCTCCACAGCAAGGTCAAGGTCAAATTCAAAGTGAGAGTTTGCCTCCCGAAGATTGAAGAAGAATCTTGCCGCGTCAATGGGGACTTCCTCCAAAAGCGTTTTCAGCGTAACAGCCTTGCCCGAACGCTTTGATAGCTTGTATGTCTCGCCGTTTTTTACAAGGCGTACCATCTGCATAATTATCATGTCGAGACGTTTTGGGTCAACTCCGAGAGCCTGCATAGCCGCTTTCATACGCGGAATATAACCGTGATGATCCGCGCCGAGAATGTCTATAGCTGTGTCAAATCCCCTTGTGACAAGCTTGTTGTAGTGGTAAGCAATATCAGGCACAAAGTAAGTGGGGATACCGTTTGCGCGGACAAGAACTCTGTCCTTGTCGTCGCCGAACTCGGTGGATTTAAACCAAAGCGCGCCCTCCTGTTCATAGGTGTAACCGCTTTTTTTCAGAAGCTCCACGATTTCCGATACCGCGCCGCTGCCGTGGAGATTGCTTTCTCTGAACCAGTTGTCGTATTCGATCCTGTACTGCCTAAGGTCGTCCTCCAGCGTCTTTATATTTTTAGGCAGAGCGAACGCAGCGAGCGCCTCGCGGCGTTCCTCCTCTGTCTTCTGTACGTATTCGCAGCCGTGTATGTCGTAAAAATTCTTAGCGTGGACGATAATATCCGTTCCGAGGTAAACGTCCTCTGGCATGGGGAACCTTTCCGCGTCTGCGTATATTGCGCCCGCAAGCTCGTCCGCATCGGAAATACTATTCACAAGCTTCTGCCCCTCATCGGAGCAAAGCTGGCAGTAACGCAGATCAAGAGACTTTCCGAACTTTTCTATCTGATTTCCCGCGTCGTTTACGTAAAACTCTCTTTCAACCCTGTAACCAGCCCATTCAAGAACCGAAGAAAGACAGTCTCCGATAGCTCCGCCGCGGGCGTTGCCTATGTGCATGGGACCCGTCGGGTTTGCGGAAACAAATTCCACCAAAATGCTTTTGCCCGCGCCTGTGTCAGTTTTTCCGTAATTTTCCTTTTCTGTCAGTACAGAAGTAATAACTCCGGAAAACCAGTTTTTGGCTAAGAAAAAGTTAATGAACCCGGGACCCGCAATTTCGACTCTTTCAAAGGACGTCCCATCCAAAATAACCGCACCGCAGATAAGCTCCGCGATTTTTCGCGGTGCGGACTTCAATGGCTTGGCGCAGGCAAGGGCGGCGTTTGTCGCAAAATCGCCGTGGGACTTATCTTGGGGTATCTCAATGTTGAAGGCGGGCAGGGGAACAGCCTCTATTTTTCCCTCGGAAACAAGAGTCCCCAGCGCGCTCATAAGAATTTCACGAAGCTCCGCGGTCGCGGATTTTATTGGATTTATCATCTTTAAACTTCCTTTCATTATTTTACCGTTATATAAATTTCATTGTCCGAAACATGGCTTGAATTAATGTCCACAGTATATTTGAAATACAGCTCCCCGCCGTTTTCGTCAATGTTGTTCACAATGCCGTGTGTATAAATTCCCATAATAAATTCCCCGTAGGGAGTTCCGTAGTGGCAGTGATGCTTCTTGCCCTTCTCAATAGTAAGGTCTGAGGGGGCAGTGCCTATACGCCGCAAATTAACAAGGCTGTTGCCGAAAACCGAAAGATAGGTTGTCGAGCCTTTAAAGCCTGTGACCTCCGATTCCTCATATTTAAGCTGAAATCCGCCTTCAAGTGTTTTGAACGTCCCCTCTGTGGTAAGATCGGTACGGCTTGAATCATTGTCTATTGTGTTTATGCTTGTCAGTTGAATTGTAACATCTTTTTCCATTTTTGGAGTATTCTCCTTTTATTTTTTTAAAGCGATCTCGTCTACAGCGACCTTGTGTACGTCGCCGTTTATCATCTCATTGCCAAGGAAAGCTCTTGCATTTTCCTCAAAAAGCTCCGTGCTGTCAGAAGTGTAGTAGGTGTTTGTGCCCGTTTCCTCACGGCTTGTCAGCATATCCTTTGCCGTAAGCATATTATAAGCGAATTTAGCCGCTTCTTCACCCGATGAAATTATTTTGACGGAATCGCCCATATAGTCAGCAATAGCTTCCTTTATTATAGGATAGTGAGTACAGCCCAGTATCAGAGTGTCCACGCCCTCCCTTTTTATTGGGGCAAGGTACTGCTCAACAACAAGCTTTGTAACGGGATTATCCCTGTCGGTATAGCCGTTCTCCACCAAAGGTACAAACAGCGGACAGGAATTGCCGATAACCGAAATATCGGGACGTATAGAGCGCACAGCCTTGCCGTATGCTCCGGACTTTATTGTAGCCTCCGTACCGATAACGCCAACTCTGCCGTTCCTTGTAAGTCCGCAGGCAGCCTGCGCCGCAGGGAGCAGAACTCCGGTAAACGGTACGTCCCCGTCGGAGGTCTTGCTGCTCCCGAGAACAGACGATACCGTCCCGCATGCGGCGATGATAAGCTTCACTCCCTTACTTTTCAAGAGGGAAATGTCCTGCGCCGCGTATTCGAGAATAGTCTCGCGGCTCCGCGTTCCGTAAGGGACCCTCGCCGTATCGCCGAAATATATCACGTTTTCATTCGGGATAAGCTTGTTAAGCTCTTTAAGGCAGGTAAGTCCGCCAAGACCCGAATCAAACACGCCTATAGCATTATTGTTCATAAGAACCTCCGTATCAGAAATAAGAGATTATGTAATATTTGGGGGTTTATCCCTCAATTGCAAGCATAATAAGCTTATCAACAAGCTCAGGCTGTGATATGCCCATGTGCTCCATAAGCTTGGGGTACATACTTATTTGGGTAAAGCCGGGGAGAGTGTTTATCTCGTTAAGAATGACCGTTCCGTCCTCTTTAAGGAAGAAGTCCACCCTCGAAAGTCCGGAGCAGCCCATAGCCTTGAAAGCCTTGACCGCAGTCTCTCTTATCTCCTTTGAAGCAGCTTCGGGTATCTCCGCAGGAATTGATAATCCCGAAGTGCCAAGTATGTATTTTGCGTCATAGTCATAAAATTCATTGCAGGACTTTATCTCTCCAACGTCGGAAGCAAATGGACTTTCCTTTCCGAAAACCGCACATTCAAGCTCTCTGCCTTTTATGTACTCCTCTACAACCGCCTTTTTGTCGTGGCTGAAAGCGAATTTCACCGCGTTTTTCAGTTCCTCAAAGGAGCTTGCCTTGTTCACTCCCACGGAAGAACCGCTGTTTGCGGGTTTTACAAATAATGGGTAATCAAGCTCCGCCGCAATATCCTCGCATATCTCGTCAAGCTTGTTAAGGTCGGCTGTTGTAACGCTCTTCCACCTTGCCATGTTCACACCGTTAGCTTCAAGGAGAGTGTGTGTAAAAACCTTGTCCATGCAGTTTGCCGAGGAAATAATATCACAGCCGACATACGGGATTCCCGAAAGCTTTAAAAGACCCTGTATAACACCGTCCTCACCGTTCTGACCGTGGAGGGCGGGGAAAACAACGTCGATTTTGGTAATGGAATAGCTGTCCTCCGACATCTTCAGCACACCCTTATACATAGGGTCGGGCAGAATTACCGCAGGAACGCAGTCCGGGTTGGACTCCCAAAGCCCCGAGGATATTTGAGAAATGTCCCCCGGGTAGTAGAGCCACCTGCCCTTTTTGGTAATTCCTATGGGGATCACCTCATATTTATCGGAGGGTATAGCGTTGATAATATTAGCCGCCGATATCAAAGAAATATCATGCTCGTTTGAAATTCCGCCGAATAAAACGGCAACCTTGATTTTTGACATAAAAAAGCACCGACCTTTATAGAAGTTACATAATAATGGTATTGTTCAAAAAATGCTGTACTAAATAATTATATCATAATTTTTCCGATACTGCAATATTTTTTTGAAAATAATGCAAAAGCAGGAAAAAAATATCCTGCTCCTGCACATTGATATTATTGGAGCACAATAAAGTCCGCCGAAGCATATCCCTGCATATTGTCATACTTTACAACATACCAGTTGCCGACCTGACCGTTTACAGTAACTGACGCACCGTTTGGCAGGGAACCGATGATAGCTCCGCTCATTGAGGGATAACTTCTTAAATTAAGGTTTGAACCGTCTGTTGTGACAGTACCCGTTCTTACAGGCACAGCCTCGACAAACGGTATGCCGAAGTAATCGCAGAGGGACTGAACCAATACTCTTGCGATAGGCTCAATATTAGCCTTTATCCAGTCCGCGTCGGCGTAGTTGTCGTGATAGCCTATCTCGGCAAGTATAGCCACGGCTCTTGTGCGTGTTACTTCTCCCAGCGTGGTGGTGGGCATGGTGTTCACCTTTTCTGGGTCGGGGTAAATGCTTTCAAAATTGTTTGCCGTAATAGTGGCAAGCTGCCTGCTTAAATTTGAGTAGGGCGAATAATAAACGTCGATACCCCTTAAAAGTCCCGCAAAATCGCCGCCGCCCGCATTTGAATGCAGAGCAAGGTGAACGTCAAATTTTCCGGCATTTGAATCGGCTATTGCGCCGATAACGTTGCGGCTCGGGTCGTTGCGGACATAGGAAATTCCCGACGAACGGAGATAAGGCTCCATTTTGTCGGCAATAAGGTTCATGTATTCTTCTTCGTTTCCTCCGTTTATATATGGATTCCATTCCTGTGTGGACGGGCTTAAAAATACGCTTGGCATTGTTTTAAACTATCCCCTTTCTGTATCATTATCCTGACCTGCGATTAAAAGTGCAGAAAAAATTCCGTGCCAAAAACAATATGTGCGGACTTTGATTTGAATTTTTACATTTTTTAATTTTAGGTCAGCACTTGCGGTTTTCCGCACTAACATTATATGCGTGCGCCGCGTAAAGATTGATTGAAAGCAAGAAATTAATAGGCAATAAAAATAGTAAATTAAATTTACCAAAGCAAAAAATAAATATTTCCCGCAAATTTTATAAAAATACTTGACAAACGGCATAAAAGGCTTTATAATATAGGTAAATAATATTTACGCATTGTTTTTTCGCTGAAATGTGTTATTATATTATTGTAAGCAAAAATTTCGGTACATATGTAATTTTATGAATGGAGGCTTAGTATGACCGGTATGATAATATTATGGATAGTTGTGTTTGTTGCCGCGCTTGTTATCGAAGCTGCAAGCTTCGCCCTTGTGTCGATATGGTTTGCGGCAGGTGCGCTTGGTGCGCTTATCGCGGCTTCGCTGGGAGCAAGCGTTACAGTCCAGCTTATTGTTTTCGCGATTTTGGCGGGACTGCTCCTGCTTTTCACCAGACCGCTGCTTAAAAAGCTTTTTCCCAACAAGTTCATTCCAACCAATTCCGAGCTGGAGGTCGGTAAAACCGCCGTTGTTATTGAAAGCATAGACAACGCCGCGGGAAAGGGCAGAGTAAGGCTCGGCGGGGTGGACTGGTCCGCAGCATCGGAAAGCGGCAAAAATATCCCGGAGGGGGAAATAGTTAAGGTTAAGGAGATCCGTTCTACAAAACTTATTGTGGAATCGGGTCTATCCGATACAAAAAATTCAAACAATGAAAATTAATTTCAGAAAGGACTTTTATTATGGGTGCATTAGGTTACATTTTAATTGGGTTAGCAATTCTTGTCATTATAATTCTCATTTCGGGAATTAAATTCGTTCCGCAGGCTTCCGAGTACGTTATCGAGCGTTTGGGAACGTATTCGCGTTCTCTCCATGCGGGACCTCACTACGTTATGCCGTTTTTTGAAAAAGTTGCAAAACGTGTTTCTATCAAGGAGCAGGTTGCTGACTTCAAGCCCCAGCCCGTTATCACAAAGGATAACGTTACCATGCAGATAGATACCGTAGTTTTCTACCGCATTACCGATTCAAAGCAGTACACCTACGGCGTTGAGAGACCTATCTCTGCCATAGAAAATCTTACCGCAACGACACTGCGTAACATCATAGGCGAAATGGAGCTGGACTCAACTCTTACCTCCCGTGACATAATCAACGCTAAGATAACATCTATCCTTGACGAAGCCACCGACCCGTGGGGAATTAAGGTAAACCGTGTTGAGCTTAAAAATATTCTCCCTCCACGTGAGATTCAGGACGCTATGGAGAAGCAAATGAAAGCCGAGCGTGAACGCCGTGAAAAGATTCTTCAGGCAGAGGGTGATAAAAAGTCTCAGATCTTAGTTGCAGAGGGTGAAAAGGAATCTCAGATCCTTCGTGCGCAGGCTAAAAAGGAATCTCAGATTCTTGAAGCAGAAGCTCAGAAGCAGGCAATGATACTTCGTGCAGACGCTGTAAGAGAGCAGAAAATTCTTGAAGCACAGGGTGAAGCGGAGTCTATCGCACTCGTTCAGAACGCTCTTGCGGACAGCCTTGTAAAGCTGAACGATTCCAATCCGCAGGATAACGTTATCGCCCTCAAGAGCTTGGAAGCATTTGCTAAGGCTGCTGACGGCAGAGCCACAAAGATCATCATTCCCTCGGAAATACAGGGTCTCGCAGGACTTGTTACCTCAATAAAGGAGGTCGCCGCCAATAACGCCCAGCAAATCCCTCCCGCTAAAAAGTGAGGCGCTTTGAATGGGTGCGGAAAAATCATGGAGCGGTATGCGAAAATATCTTGAAGAGGATATGCTTGCCGACTCGCTTAAAAATAGAGTAAGGTATTCCTGCACAAAATTTCCCGGAATGGACGGCGGCGGACTTTTCAGAATTTATGTCGATAAAAAGCCCGTAAAGGATTTTTCAATGGAAACTGCAGCCAAATATGCTTATAATTTATATAACGGCGAAAGACCTGCCGATATGCACTGCTACTGGCAATATTGGCAGGATGAAGCGGACGATACTCCAATCAATGAACGCGGTGAATTTGACGATGCGGAGTTTTCAAGTGCGTTGTACTGTTATCGAAACAGCGATATTTTTGATTCTCTGTATGATGATGACCCCATTGTGAGAATGTTCGCCGTCCTGGACAGGCGCGTTGGAAAAAGAACGCTTCGCTCTTTAAAGGACGAGATCTCCGAGCAGCCGGAATGGCTTGCATTTTTCTACAAGCTGCGGCTTGAAGCAGAAAATATTCACTAAATAAAACGGAGCAGCCGTATAGTCGGTCGCTCCGTTTTTCGTATTATTTCATAAGCTTTTCTATTTCGGAAAGCGTGGGTGGATCAAGCTGTAAAGGGTACCTCGATATTGCCACCGCTGCACAGGCGCTTGCAAACCGTACAAGCTCGTCGTCGCCGAAACCCTTTGAAAGAGCATATGTGCAGCCCGCTTTAAAGGAGTCTCCCGCACCGAGAGTGCTGACAACATTTGTCTTGTAAGGCTCAAATATTTTGGGACTTTCTCCTTTTCTGCCATACATAAAGGGTTTGCCGCCGTTGGTTATTATGGTCAGACCGCCGCTGTTTTCGCAAAAAAGCGGGAAAAGCTCCTCACGGGTCTTGCCCTTGTAATTATTTTCTATGCCCTCGCCCGAAATGACGGAAACGGCGGAATGACGGTGAATATAGCTGTCATATGTGCAGTCGATTGTAACATACGGCTTGCCATGCTTTACACAGTATTTCGCCGCAAGCTCGGAGTCGTCCCAGAAAAAGTCGTCTATAGCCGCCGCCTTGCAGTTTGCAATATCTTCCTCCTTGGGCTTGTTCCAAAGTCTTACGCCGCTGTTGTAAGCCTCGGAGTAAAATTTTCCGAACGTCCCCATAGGCGAGCGTATGTCATTGGCGATTATAACGTAATCCTCCATGCCCTCGTAGTTGTAGTCAAAATGAAGCGAATTTATGTCAACAGTTTTGTTTTTATAAAAATCTCTTATAAGCAGCGCAGTGTTGTATCCGATATATGTACCGTCAATTTTTACATTTTCACCCAGCGAAGCAAGCACCGTTGCACATGTACCCGTCTCTCCGCCTGCAAAGCGGTAGTGGGCTTTTATCTCGGAGTACTCGTCCGGCTTTAAAAAGCCGCCCTCCAAAAGAAAGCTTGACGACACAGCTATCATTCCGTAGCAGTACAAATAGTTGTCCATAAAAATAACCTCCCGTTAATTAATGGGTAAATTATATACCAAAACGGAATAAAATAATATAAAATATGTTGCAAATTTATAATGTATGTTGTATAATGGGCAGGGGAGGGAAAGCCTATGAGTTACAACAAGGAGCTTAACAATCGTCTTTTTTTGCAGAACGAGGAGGAACGCACTCATGTGGAGTACAGACATGAGTACAGCTTTTACAGCAACGTCGCAGAGGGGAACATTGAGGCAGTAAAGGCGGTACTTGCCGACCCGAATAATATAAGTCAGTACGAAAACCCCGAGTACGGCAGACTTTCAAAGGATTTTATCCGAAATATCCGTTACCATTTTATTGTGTCAGTATCGCTTATTACAAGACAGTGTGTTGAAAACGGTCTTGAACGCGAGCTTGCCTACACCCTAAGTGATATTTACATCGGTAAAATGGGTACCCTGCAAACTGCCCGCCAAATAATTGAACTGCACAACGAAATGCTCCTTGATTTTACGCAGAAAATGGCGGACTTGCCAAAGCAACAGGTCTATTCAATGCAGGTAGTAAAAGCTATAGAATATATCTGCCAAAGCCGCAATAAGCACATTACCGCTCAATCGGTTGCGGATAAGCTGAATATTAACCGAAGCTATCTTTCCACGATTTTCAAAAGGGAAACAGGGGTAAATATAAGCGATTTTATCCGCAGGGAGAAGCTTAAAGCCGCCGCAAATATGCTCCGTTTTTCGGCTTATTCCTGCGCGGATATTGCAGAATATTTTGGATTTGCGTCTCAAAGCCACTTTATTCAGTGCTTTTCGCGTGAATACGGCGTAACTCCGAACAATTACAGAAACTGTTAAACGTTTTAGACAGTGAATTTTAATTCAGATGTTCAAGCTGTTTCGTCTTCTAAAATAAAAATTCTTTCGTCAGATTCATTGCAATACGCCCATAATGCAAAACTGCATATATCATTCGCACAAAAATGTTTATCGGTAATCTCAAACTCGTCGCTGTAATCATATGACATACACAATTCAAAAACGTCTTCTCCTTTTTCTGAAACAAATTTTACCATTTCACCTACGTTAAAATTTGGTCTTGACGAACTTGCATAAAAGTCAAGGTCATATATATGTATAGTTTGACCACATTCAGCGCAAACTGCGTCTATTGTTGGAAGCTCGTTTTTTAACAGATTGAATTTGTGTGACCCGCAGGAACATACAGCTTGTACTATAGTCGAATATTCGCTCGCATTTTTCTTTACGGGATAGAATATGCTGTCTTTCTGAACTTCTATGCAAAAATCCTTAATATGATTTGGAACTGTCATAATAAAATCTCCTATAGTAATTTTAAAAATATTTTCAAAGCTATACAACACAAGCCCCATTTTACAGTGGGGCTTGAAATGTTTTAGGTACTGCGTACAGATTGTCGCTTATATTATGCTAAGAAGAACGCCCGCCGCAACAGCCGAACCGATTACACCGGCAACGTTCGGTCCCATAGCATGCATAAGCAGGAAGTTTGTAGGATTTTCCTGCGCGCCGACCTTTTGTGAAACACGCGCTGCCATAGGTACAGCGGAAACGCCTGCCGAGCCGATAAGGGGATTGACCTTGCCCTTAGTTATAACATACATAAGCTTGCCGAAAAGCACGCCGGCGGCAGTGCCGATAGAGAACGCGATAACGCCGAGAATGATAACCTTTGCAAAGGAAAGGTTAAGAATTTTGTCAGCCTGTGTGGTCGCGCCTACCGAAACGCCTAAGAAAATTGTTACAATATTCATAAGAGCATTTTGTGCAGTATCAACAAGTCTGTTGCACACGCCGCTTTCTTTCAGCAGGTTGCCAAGCATGAGCATACCAACAAGGGGAGCAGCAGAGGGAACAAGCAGCGAAATAACGATAGTTACAGCGATCGGGAAGATGATCTTTTCCGTTTTGGAAACATCGCGGAGCTGTCCCATAACAACGCCGCGCTCCTTTTTCGTGGTAAGAAGCTTCATAATAGGCGGCTGAATGATAGGTACAAGCGCCATGTACGTATAAGCAGCAAGCGCAATAGTACCCGTATCAATGGTGTCAGTAGGCTTCAAAAGCTTACTGGAAACATAAATCGCTGTAGGACCGTCTGCACCGCCGATAATTGCTATAGAACCCGCCTCTGTTGCGGACATTCCCAAAACAGCCGCACCAATAAAGGTGATAAAAATACCTGCCTGTGCAGCAGCTCCCAAAAGGAAGCTTTTGGGATTTGCAATAAGAGGGGAGAAGTCGGTCATAGTACCTATTCCGAGAAAAATCAGCGGCGGATAGACCTGCAGCTTTACTCCCAAATACAGCAGGTCAAGCAGACCTCCGTTTGTAAGTACGTTCAGCACGTCAATGTGACCCTCTTCATTGATTATGAACAGATCGGGGTTATACAAGCCCGAAAGAGGGAGGTTAGTGAGAAGCATACCGAATGAGATCGGCAGCAGCAAAAGCGGTTCAAAGCCTTTAGCGATCGCAAGATAAAGGAAAACAAAGGAAATTAGAAGCATTACAATATTCTTCCAGCCGCCCTCTTTAAAAAGCTGAGCGAATCCACTGTCTCTTGCGAGACCTTTTATCGCTCCAACAAAAACGTCACCGAAAGACTGATCTTCGTCCGTCATGACCGCAACGGCTTCTTCGGCGGGAGCCTCTTCCTCAAGATCCTCGGTAGAAGCTATGTCTACAGCCGCGCGATCCTCGGCGGAAACTGTCACGCTCACAAAGCAAAACGCCATACATACCGAAAGTATCATTCCGAGAAAACGGGATAATTTAAAGTTCTTCACGTTCAACAAACTCCTTAAATTAAAATTCAAAAATGGGACTTAATTCAGGTCACAGCTTAAAACGGCGCTGTTGATTCCCGCAGTCCGGCAGCAGCCCAAGCATTTCCTGCGGAAGCGCTTTTTGAAGCCCTTACCGATTTTACGCGGTAGACCGTTCCGTCCGCGGCGGACATCATTGCAACAGCGGCGGAAATTACGGCGATGACCTCGTCGTCCGTGCTTGAAACGGCAGCAGGCACAGCCTTCGGAGCTTCAACCGCTTTTTTCTCACCCTCTGCGGCAGCCTTTTTCTTAGCATCAATCTTCTTGAAAATCGCTCCTATCGCGGTTATAAAGGCGATAAGCAGGACAAGACCGAGAAAAACGACCACAAGACCCGTGATAACTACGGCAAACACATAAGACAATTCCATTTGCATATAGAAAAACTCCTTTAATCAATATCTAATTAATTATACCCTATTTCGGAAAATTTTGCAATACATTTTTTGATAAAAAAATAACAATTTATAATTTTTTTTAAGGAAATTTTATGAACACTTTCCACAAAAAACTATTAATATATTGTACATCAATTCGACTTTTATTGACAGAAAAAAAGTCCTATACTTATTTCATTAACTATAGTACATGAAGGGGATCGTTATTATGCTTGATTATCTGGAAAAAATCCTTAACGGTATAGTGGGCTTTCTGCCAACATTACTGCTGGCAATAGTAATTTATATTGTGGGAGTTTTTGTAAACAAAGCCATACTGAAGCTTTTCGCAAAAGGCACGGAGCGCAGCCGTATGGATCAGACCGTAAGAAAATTCCTGTCCTCGGTGATAAAAATAATCATTACCGCACTGGTGCTGATAATCGTGCTTACGGTTTTGGGAATTCCAATGACTTCCATAATAACCGTCCTCGGCACAGCAGGAGTTGCGGTAGGTCTTGCTTTAAAGGACAGCCTTGCCAATGTTGCAGGCGGGGTAATATTGCTGATAAATCAGAATATCAAGGTTGGGAATTACGTTGAAATAGGCGCATATTCGGGAACTGTAGAGGAAATTTCCATACTTTTTACAAAGCTCTCGACCCCCGATAATAAGGATATTTTCATTCCCAACGGTGTTGTGGCGACCTCTGCGATCACAAATTACAGCTCCGAGGGCAGCAGGAGAGTTGATCTGATTTTCGGCATTTCCTACGATAACGACCACAGAAAAGCAGTTGCCGCCATCAACGAGGTTGTGAAAAATCACCCGCTCATTCTTAAAGATACCCCGCCGTTTGTCCGTCTTAGCGGACTTGCCGAAAGCTCTCTAAATATAACAGTACGCGTGTGGGCAAAAAGCGAGGATTACTGGACGGTCTATTTTGACCTTATCGAACAGGTAAAGGAAAAATTTGACGAGGAAAATATTGTTATTCCGTACAATCAGCTTGACGTGCATATAGATAATACTAATTTGCTCCTAAAAGCGTAGGTAAAAAATCTGCGCAAAAATCATACGCGCAAATTTTTGCTTGATTTTTTACACGCTTTTTAGTCGAAAATTAGTATAACAAGAATTAATTATTTTTCGGACTGCCTTTTCCTCATTCTTCTCCAGTTAATAAACCCGTAAATATCGTTTATCAAAAACATTGCAAAGCATATTATTACAGATAAATAGGAAATATCGGCAATTGCCGCAAGAGTCCATAATATCAGCAGTACAGCGTCGTTCGCCGCATAAGCAAGGGCGTAAAATGGACTGCGCCTGAACGTCAGATAAGCCGCCGCAAAGCTTGTTGTGACCGAGAATGTGCTGGGGACAATATTAGCTGTGCCAAGATTTTTTAAAATAAAGTAAAAAACAACGGTTACAGCAGCGGCAAGAATTGCCATAAAAACGATCTCTTTGCCTTTCAGACGGTTCACCTTTACCTCGGCTTTGTTGCCGTTGTATGGATTTTTCAGCCATGAAACAAGCGCGACAACAGCCATGGGAGCGGACATTCCGAGATATGTTATCATCTCGCCGTAATATGCGAAGCTGAATGAAATTATCGCATACAAAACGCTGAAAACAATTATCAGAGCCTGACCGACAGGGTTGCCCTTTGCGTTGAAAATAAGTGCAGTGACGCCAATTACCGAAGCCGCAAGCGTTAGGTAATTTTTGCGGTCAAAAATCATAAAGGAAACGACTATAAGCGCAACAGAGCATACCCATAAAATAAGCTCTCCCTTGGAAAAATAGTTAATTAAAGATTTAAAGCTTTTCATGATTTTATCCTTTCATATGTGAAAATAAAAAGCGCCGCATCTTCCCGCCTTCTAAGACCTAACGGCAGGAAGTCCGACGCTTTATTTTTCTACCCGGTGGCAAAAAAACACGGTTTAAATTGTTGATGATATTATATCATATCTGTTGGCAAATGTCAATATTTTGCAGTAAACTTTTTTCGTATATTTAGTAATTTTTACACCCGCCCCCTTGATGGGGCTTGATAAGATAAATGTTTATAGTACAATACTTTGGGGGTGACACTCGCCGCCTCGCTTATTTAAAATAAGCCACTCCGCTCTCAAATATCTTCTGATCTTTGTTTCCGGGAACGTTCTTGCAGATGTCCGAACCAATTCTCTCACTGTGACCCATTTTGCCGAGGATACGTCCGTCGGGAGAGGTTATGCCTTCGATAGCCTCAAATGAAGTATTCGGGTTAAAGCGTATATTCATGGACGGCTCACCGTTAAGGTCAACGTATTGTGTAGCGATTTGTCCGTTGTCTGCAAGCTTTTTGATAAGCTCGTCAGAGGCAACAAACCGTCCCTCTCCGTGAGAAATTGCTATCTTGTGAATGTCTCCCACCTCACAGCCTGCAAGCCATGGTGACTTGTTTGAAGAAATCCTTGTGCTTACCATCATGGACTGGTGCCTGCCTATGGTGTTGAACGTAAGGGTAGGGGAGTCGTCCGTCATATCAACTATCTTTCCGAAAGGCACAAGACCCAGCTTTAACAAGGCTTGGAAACCGTTGCATATGCCCAGCATAAGTCCGTCGCGGTTGTCCATAAGGTCGTGGACAGCGTCCTTTATCTTGGGATTGCGGAAGAACGATGTAATGAACTTGCCCGAACCGTCAGGCTCGTCGCCGCCGGAGAAGCCGCCGGGTATCATGATTATCTGGGACTGCTTCACAGCCTTTTCAAAGTACGCCGCGCTTTCCTCCAGAGCAGCCGTTGAAAGGTTTTTAATAACAACGATTTCGGGTATTGCTCCCGCTCTTTCAAAAACTCTCGCCGTGTCGTATTCGCAGTTAGTGCCGGGGAATACGGGAATAAGCACTCTCGGCTTTGCAAATGCTGACGCGTGCTGAACGGAGTCCTTAGCTGTATATGTGAATATTTTAGCGGGCTTGTCCTCAGTTTTGATGTTGCAGGGGAATACAGGTTCAAGTCTGTCCTCCCACTTTTTCTGAATATTTTCCATGTCAACAACGTAGTTTTTGCAGAATATTTTGTAATCTTCTACAGTTTCACCGATAACGTTCTCAACGGTGAACGGGTCTCCGTTAAGCTCCAGTACAAACGCGCCGTAGCGGGAGTAGAACATTATATCGTCGGAAAGCTGCTTGCTGAATTTAAAGCCTATCCTGTTTCCGAGAGACATTTTTGCAACTGCCTCCGCAACGCCGCCGAAGCCCAAAGCCCATGCGGAAATAGCGGTTCCGTCTGCAATAAGGCTTTCAACCCTCTCATAGCAGGATTTTACGCTATCAAATATAGGAAGTCCGTTTTCGTCAAGGTCGGGGACTATAAGTACTACCTTGTTGCCGGTGCCCTTGAATTCGGGGGAGATTATCTTTTTCGCACTCGCCGTAGATACCGCAAAGGAAACCAGTGTGGACGGTACGTCAATATTTTCAAACGTTCCTGACATGGAGTCTTTGCCGCCGATAGCTCCGCAGCCCAGCTCCAATTGTGCCTTAAACGCGCCTAAAAGTGCGGAGAAAGGCTTGCCCCAGCGTGTGGGATTATTGTTTGTCCTCTCAAAATATTCCTGGAAGGTCAGCCAGCAGCGCTTGTAGCTTCCGCCTGCCGCAACAACCTTTGCAATAGATTCAATGACTGCGAACATTGCGCCGTGGTAAGGGCTTTTGTCCGTAACATAAGGGTTAAAGCCCCAGCCCATGATAGAGCAGGTGTCCGTCTCTCCTTGAAGTACGGGTATTTTCGCCGCCATAGCTTGATTTGGAGTAAGCTGATACTTTCCGCCGTAGGGCATAAGAATAGTACCTGCTCCGATAGTGGAGTCGAAGCGTTCCACAAGACCCTTCTGTGAGCAGATGTTAAGATTACTCATAAGCTGCTCCCAGCCGTCGGGAGTGTCGCTGTATGTTTTTATCTGCGCTGTAACAGGGACAGGCACAGCAACGTCCGTGTGCTTTTCAGCGCCGTTCGAGTTGAGAAATTCTCTTGAAAGGTCAACGATCACCTTGCCGTTCCAAGTCATTTTAAGGCGGGGTTCTTCCGTAACAATTGCAACCATGGTCGCTTCAAGGTTTTCCTTTTCAGCCTCCGCAATAAATCTGTCCTTGTCCTCCTTGCGGACAACAACAGCCATACGCTCCTGACTTTCGGATATAGCAAGCTCCGTACCGTCAAGACCGTCGTATTTTTTGGGTACTTTGTTTAAGTCGATAACAAGTCCGTCAGTAAGCTCGCCGATAGCGACTGAAACACCGCCCGCGCCGAAATCGTTGCACCGCTTTATCATTTTTGTTACTTCGGGATTTCTGAACAGCCTCTGAAGTTTTCTTTCCTCCGGAGGATTACCTTTCTGTACCTCCGCGCCGCAATGCTCCAAAGAAGCCTCAGTGTGAGACTTTGAAGAACCTGTTGCGCCGCCGCAGCCGTCTCTTCCGGTACGTCCGCCCAAAAGAATGATAACGTCGTCGGGAACGGGAACTTCTCTTACAACGTTTGCCTTGGGAGCAGCGCCCAAAACCGCGCCTATTTCAAGACGTTTTGCAACATAGCCTGGGTGATAAACCTCTGAAACGTGACCTGTAGCAAGACCGATCTGGTTTCCGTATGAACTGTAGCCGTTAGCTGCTCCAACAGTGATTTTTCTCTGCGGAAGCTTGCCTGCAATAGTATCTTCAACAGGAACAAGCGGATTGGCTGCGCCTGTTACACGCATTGCCTGATAAACATATGAACGACCTGAAAGCGGATCGCGGATAGCGCCGCCGAGACAAGTTGCCGCGCCGCCGAAAGGCTCTATCTCTGTGGGGTGGTTGTGTGTCTCGTTTTTGAACATAAGAAGCCAATCCTGCATCTCTCCGTCAACATCTACCTTTATCTCAACGGAGCAAGCGTTTATTTCCTCCGACTCGTCCAAGTCTTTCAGAATGCCGTCCTTTTTGAGTTTTTTAGCGGCGATAGTGGCAATGTCCATAAGAGTAATGGGCTTGTTTTCTCTGCCAAGTTCTTTTCGCGCATTGATGTACTCATTGTAAGTTTTCTGAATGTAGTCAGCATTTATGTCAGCCTTGTCAATAATAGTGGAGAAAGTCGTGTGACGACAGTGATCCGACCAATAGGTGTCTATCATTCTTATTTCTGTAATGGTTGGGTTGCGCTTTTCTGTGTCCTTGAAATATTTCTGACAGAACTTTATATCGTCCAAGTCCATAGCAAGACCGTATTTGTTGATAAAGCTGACAAGCTCCACTTCTTCAAGAAGAATAAAGTTTTCAAGAGTTTCTACCTCGGTGGGAATGTTGTAGTCAACAGCAAGGGTCTCAACCTCTTCAAGAGAAGCTTCGCGGCTTTCAACAGGGTTGATTATATATGATTTCAGCTTTGATACCTCGCCCGCAGTCAGCTTGCCCGAAACAATGTAAATTCTCGCATTTCTGACCTTGCACCGTTCACCCTGTGTCAATATCTGGATACATTGCTCGCAGGAGTCCGCTCTTTGATCGAACTGACCCGGAAGGTACTCAACCGCGAAAACGGTCTCGTTTTCCTTTATCTCGGGCATAGTCCGCGAAGAAACGTCCACAGCAGGCTCAGAAAAGACGTTGTTCACCGCAAGGGCAAAATCAGCGTCGCTGAGACCCTCCGCGTCATAGCGGTTAAGGATACGAATACCCCTTAAACCGTCAAGCCTTAAAGCCGTTTTGACGTCCGCAAGCAGATTTTTTGCTTCAACCGCAAATTCGGGCTTTTTTTCAACATAAATACGATAGACTGACATAATTTATACGCTCCTTTTGAATTAATTAACAAGCAGGCTGAGTCTGCACCATTATAGGCATACTTTGCAATAAGAGTAAAATCTCTCCACGGGTTATAAAACACTTATTAATTGTTAATTATTAATTTGCCAACGCAGTGATCTTTTTCCGCACTTACTATTTTAACATAAAAAACAGAATTACGCAAACTTTTATTTGAATATTTTGTTAATATTTTTACAGGCGTGTAATTCGGCGTGTAACCGTGTGGAAAACCGTCCGATTTTTCCCTTTCAAAAAGTACGGGAAATACCGCTCCCACCTGACTTTGCATAAATTTTTTAGTTGACGCGTCCATAGAAGCAGCCATTTCAGCGGCACGTCTGTGTTTTATTTCTTCCGGGACTTGATTTTCCATTTCCGCCGCAGGAGTCCCGCTTCGCTTTGAATACGGGAAAATATGCGACCGTGCAAACCCGATTTTCTCCGCAAATTCCAGTGACTGCCGAAAGTCCTCCTCCGTCTCGTCAGGGAAACCCACAATAATATCCGTGGTTATAGAGCAATTTTTAAAATTGCTTCTCAAATTATTTACAAGTTTTTCATAATCGGAGGTAAGGTAACGCCTGTTCATAGCCTTGAGTGTCTTGTCACAGCCGCTTTGCAGTGAAAGGTGAAAGTGGGGACACAGCTTTTCCAGCTTGGAAAGCCGATTTACGTCCTCTTCCGTAATGGTTTCGGGTTCTATGGAACTTAACCTTACCCGCTCAATTCCCTCAACTCCGCAAACCGCCTCGACTGCGTCCGCAAGCCGTTTTCCGAAGTCAACGCCGTAAAAGGAAAGGTTTATCCCAACAAGGACGATCTCTTTATATCCTGCCTCCGCAAAGCCCGCCGTTTCAGCGATAATGTCCTCTATCGGTTTTGAGCGAAAGCCACCTCGTGAATAAGGGATAATACAGTAGGTGCAGAACATTCCGCAGCCGTCCTGAATTTTCAGGAACGCGCGGGTGTTGTTTTCATAGCGGGTATTGCACATATCCTCGAATTTTTCCTTTCGGGTGTAAGGGCAAACGCTGACAATACGGCTTTTTTCTCTGATAAAGCTTTCAACAAGACTTGGCAGCTCGGCTCGGTTCTTTGTACCCGTGACAATATCAGCTTCCGGAATTTTTTCCGCCTCCTCTGAAAAAGCCTGCGGAAAACACCCCGTCAGTACAATTACCGAATTTGGATAACTCCGCCTAAGCCGCCGCAGCTCCTTTTTCAGCTTTTTGTCCCCCGTACCCGTGACGGTGCAGGAGTTCACCATAAAAATATCCGCAGACGTTTCCTCGGCGGAAACGGTGTACCCCGCTTCCGAAAAAAGCTGCTTCATATTTTCGGTTTCGTATAGATTTACCTTGCAGCCGAAGGTCAAAAAGTAAACATTCATAAAATCTCCATATAATCTTTGTGCAAAACATCAAAAGATGTTTTCAGCAAGTGATTTTAAAATTGCAGTATTTACAATTATTGAAAAAGTTTTGCAAATACTCTTGACTTAATCAAAAAAAACTGTTATGCTATAAATATGATATTGCAGAAAGCAATAATCAATATTTGGAATTTGGAGGGACAAATCATGAATAAAACTAAAGTAATGTTAGGTACTATCAACGATGTTAAGAATTTCGTTTCGGTCGTTACACAGTGCGACTACGATGTTGACCTTATTTCCGGAAGATATGCGGTTGACGCAAAATCCATTATGGGTATCTTCAGCTTGGATCTCTCTAAGCCGATCGAGCTTGAGGCTCATACCGACGACGCTTCCGAATTTTTCGCTCAGATCAAGGAATTCATTGTTGACTAATCCCGTAACAGAAAAGCTTATGCTCCGTTTCCGTTTGGAAACGGAGCTTTTCTTTTTATAGATCATCGTTCCCGCCGTAATCGTCATCATTTTCGTACTCGTCATCGCTTTCGTCATCGTCATCTTCATAGTCCTTGACGAAAAACAAGCCTATAACGCATACTATAATTCCAAAAATAAACAGCCCGAGAACAAGTCCGTCCGGTATAATAACTATGTTCATGCAGAACAGGCTTGAAAGTATGAGTATAATTCCCGCTAAAATTACTTTAATGCTTTTCATATGACACGCTCCTTTAATGCTTTTTCAGCACCCGCTCATCGCAGTACTCACATTCAAGAGTGTCGCCGATGCCAATAAAGCTTTTGGGAAGATAATCTTCCTTTCTTGTTATGCAGTTGGGATTTGTACATTCAACACTGTTGTGTACCTTGCCCTTCAGCAGGGTAGTGGGGTACTCGTTTTTCAGTACCGTGAGAATTAGCGCCATTCTGACGAACATACCGTATTTAGCCTGTTTGAAGTACAAAGCCCGAGGGTCGTCGTCAACCTCTATAGCGATCTCGTCCACACGCGGCAGGGGGTGCAGTACGCACAGATCGGACTTCGCTTTCAGCATTTTTGCCCTGTCAAGACAGTACACGTCCTTTTGTTTTTCGTAATCTTCCTCCGAGGAGAACCGTTCCCGCTGAATTCTCGTCATATACAGCACGTCCAGTCTGCCTATGGCTTCCTCAATGGAGTTTACCTCCTCAAAAGCGCAGTTCGCCGCCGTGAGAATGTCCTTTATGTAAAACGGCAACCGAAGCTCTGGGGTGGAAATAAGCACAAATTTGTTCCCCTTGTAACAGGACAGTGCCTTGCAGAGCGAATGTACCGTTCTGCCGTTTTTTAGATCGCCGCATAAGCCTATGGTAAGATTATCCATTCGACCCTTTTCCATGGACAGTGTTAGCAGGTCGGTAAGCGTTTGGGTCGGGTGAAGATGTCCGCCGTCCCCCGCATTGATTATGGGGCACTCTGCCGTAAGCGCGGCAGCCTTTGCGGAACCCTCCATAGGGTGTCGCATTATCATAATGTCCGCATAGCCCGACACTATTTTTGTTGTGTCCTTAAGGTTTTCACCCTTTGCAACCGAGGACGTTGCAGGATTGTCAAAGCCGATAATAGTTCCCCCAAGCCGCAGCATTGCCGCCTGAAATGACATCTGTGTTCTTGTGGACGGCTCGTAAAAAAGGGTCGCCATGATTTTTCCATTGCAAGCCTGCGCGTATTCCGCAGGGTTTTCCGCAATTTCCTTACCCAGAGCAACCACCTTGTTCCACCACTCCACGGGCATATCGTTCAGATCAATAAGATTGGTAAATTTTGAGACCGTATCCATATAAAAGCCGCCTTTCAAAAACATACTATATCATTTTAGCAGATTTTGCGGAAAAATTCAATACTTTGTCAAAAAACAATAAAAAAATTTTCTTGGAACATTATATTCCGAAAATTAAATCGCATTTTCCTCACCACGTAGGGCGGGGGCTTGCTCCCGCCTGTTGTACCAAAATATTTATAAATAATTTTTCTTGTGTAACCTTTTTAAGACAATAAGCGTCTATAAGAGTGAAAGGAGGTAATCCGAATATGCATATTCAAGATAAAGAAGCAGTCCGCCTGCTGAAAAGCGGGAAAGTCCGCGGACTTGAAGCGTTAATGGACAAATACGCCGCCTATGTCAGCACAATAATCCGCCGTATAGTCCTGCCCGAACTGTCGGAAAGCGACGTAGAGGAACTTTCCGCCGATGTTTTCACAGCGGTTTGGCAAAAACCAAATTCTCTCACCGCGGAAAACGTCAAATCCTACCTTGCGGCGGCAGCGCGAAACAAGGCATTGAGCAGAATGCGTACCGCAAAGCAATGTCAGCCGCTGGAGGACGAGTTTATCACCGTCGAGGGCGATATAGAAAACGAAACGGATAAGCTTCTTCTTGCGGAAGCTTTGGCGGCGGCTCTTAAAGAGCTTGAAAGCTCCGACAGAGAGATTCTTGTCGGGACGTACTATTACTGCCGCAGCGTTAAGGAAACAGCCGAAAAGCTTGGAATTACACAGGAGGCGGCAAAAACACGGCTTTTTCGGGCGCGGGCGCGTCTGAAAAAAATACTTACGGAAAGAGGTATAGTTTATGAAGATTGATTTTTACGATTTGTTTTCCCTGCACACTCCCAAGGAATTTCCCGAAGAGGGGACGGACAACTACACCGCAGCGGCGGTAAAAAGCAGGGTAATGGATAATATTTCCGAAAATAAGCGCAAGCCTGTACGTATAAGCAGGATAGGCAAAATTTTCCTTTCGGCAGCGGCTGCCGCAGTCGTTTTGGTAACGGGAACTCTTGCAGCTTCTGCTATGGGACTTATTGATCTTGATAAAGCTTTCGGACGATTTTTCAATGGTAGTACAGAGCATATGGAGGGCATTTCTGCTATACCTCAGAACGTTGTTACAACAGGCGATGACAGATTGTCAATGAGTGTTCTCGGCATAGGCGGTACGGATAACGAGGCTCTTATCGCAGTTGAGATGAAGCGAAATGATGGAGGTACGTTCCCCAAAGCAATTACCGCAGGTGATGTGGAAATTGACGTTGAAAACATAAGAGAATATTATTCAAATCTTACAGTTACAAACGATACAACGGTACTCGTTACACTTGCGGTATCGTCGGAATACGGCAAAAAAATCGTGGGAAATAACTGCAATATCATAATAAGAGATATTTATGAGGAAGATGATAAGGCAATATTCAAAGGCGATTGGTCAATTTCTTTCACTTTGGAGTATAACAGCGAATATCGTACAAAAGAAATACATGAACGTATTGTCCAAAGCGAAATGGCTTCTCCCGCGATAATGACGGAAATAAGCTATTCCTCAATATCACTGGATATTTATTTTGACAGCACTTACGAGTCATACGGAACAATGCTTTTAAAAGATATTTCTATAAATCTTGAAAACGGTGAAAAGGTAAAAGCTATGACAGGCAGCAGCGATCATACATATGGAGACAGATATTCGGTATGCCATTACTTCTTTGAAAAACCAGTTGACATTGACAGTATTGAAAGCATTACAATAAAAGATGTGAAAATTCCCATAAAATAACAAAAACGGTGCGGAGCAAAATGTTCCGCACCAATTTTTTAGTCCTTACCCTTAAAGAACGCCCCCACAAGGTCGGGACCCGCGTTTGCCGCAATTACGCCGCCAATCCTGAAAGACATCTCGGGCGGGTAGCCAAGCTTTTTGGTAAGAGCCGCCGTAAGCTCCTTTTCCTGCTCGTCGTTGTCGGCGTACACAAGACAATATGGGGTTTGGGGAATTATCCTGTTAGCGGTTATCTCAACTATTTTGGGAATTACCGCCTTGTCGCCCCGCACCTTTGCGTCTGTTGTGGAAACGCCCTTTTTTATCTGTATTACGGGACGAAGTCCCATAAGCTCGCCCACGAAAGCGGCGGCGGTGCTGACACGTCCCGAACGCTTTACAAATTCAAGTGTGTAGCAGCCGAAGTGTACCTCCGCGTTTGCAAGCCAGTCCTGCATATAGGCAATGACCTCCTCTGCGGACGCGCCCTTTTCTATCTTTTCAGCGGAACGGATAAGCGGGTAGCCGTAAACTCCCGTATAGTTTCCCGAATCAATAACGTGGACGTTATACTTGCCCTTTGCTTCGGGATATTCCTCGTAGAAATTGTCAACCGCCATAACAGCGTTGCTGTAGGTCGCCGAGCCGAGAGAAGCGATAGCAACATAGATCAGGTCGTCGTAGCCTTGATCGAAGTACTCTTTGTACAGCTCCACAAACTCAAAAGCAGTTATCTGCGCGTGGGTGGGGAAGTCCTTTGACTCTTTCAGCATTTTGTAGTACTCTAAATTGTCATAGTCCCTGTCATAGAAAGCTTTTTCTCCTAAAGTAATAGGGAAACGGAGTATACGTATGTCGTGCTTTTTTTCAAGCTCCTGCGGAATATCCGAAGCCGAGTCGGTCATCAATTTTATTTTGCTCATAGTATTGTTTCCTTTCTTTATGGTAATTTGTAATTACTCCCAATTATATTGTGTAAGATTTCCCTCTGCCGCAAGGTCGGGGAAATCCCACTGCCGCAGTACCTCATACACCGCGATAGCCACGGAATTTGACAGATTAAGACTTCTCAGCCGCGGCCGCATAGGTATCCTAAGACAATTGTCGGGATTTTTAACAAGCAGCGCTTCGGGAAGTCCCGCGTCCTCACGCCCGAAAATCAGGTAACAGTTGTCGGGGAAACTCACATCGCTGTATGTATTCTTCCCTTTTGTGGTGAAATAATAGAAGTTCCCGTTGTTTCGGCTGAAAAAATCCTCCAAACCGTCATAATAGGTAATATCCAATTCATTCCAGTAATCAAGTCCCGCACGTTTCAGATTTTTGTCCGTGACCTCAAAGCCGAGAGGTCTGACAAGGTGCAGTCTTGCTCCCGTAACCGCGCAGGTTCGTGAAATATTTCCTGTGTTTTGAGGTATCTGCGGTTCAACCAGTACAATGTTAAGGTTCATGACATTACACCTCACATCTGCTCATAGTCACAAAGGGTGGGGTTCGTTATAAGAAAATCAAGGCAGCTTTCAAGCATAATACCCTCCCGCGTGTCGGTAGAGTAGCTGTAGGTGGTCTTTATGGCACGTTCCAAAAACGCCGTTGCTCTGTTCATAGCAATAGGCAGACTGTCTCCACGAAGGATAGAGCCTGTCAGCACCGAAGCGAAAACGTCTCCCGTGCCGGGATAGTGGGCGTTTATCAGATTATAAGGAGTACGCCAGAATTTGCTGTGGTCGCGGTCGTAGCCAACGTTGTAAGTCCTGCCGTCGGAAAAAACGCTTGTTATAACAACGATTTTTGGACCCAGCTCCGAGAGTCGCACAAGATAGCTTTTTATCTTCTGCATGGAAACGTCCGCCTGGAGCGGGTTCTCACCCAACAGCATAGCCGCCTCGGTAATGTTCGGGGTAATAATGTCCGCAATTGCCGCAAGCTCACCCATACGCGAGCAAAGCTCCGCCGTGCAGGTCTTGTATGGCTTGCCGTTGTCAGCCATAACAGGGTCAACAACTTTAAGAGCATCCTTGTAATATTCAAAAAATTCAAGACAATGGTCTATCTGTTCCTTTGAAGCAAGAAAACCGCTGTATACACAGTCGAATTTGTAATCCAGCCGCTTGTAATGTTCCAGAGCAGGGGAGATGTAGTCCGTCAGATCGCGGAGAACAACGTCCCCGAAGCCGCCTGTGTGAGTGGATAATATTGCCGTCGGCACTGGACAGACCTGAATACCCTGCGCCGACATTGTGGGCAGTATCACCGAAAGAGAACATCTTCCCACGCCCGACAGATCGTGAATTGCCGCAACCTTTGCGGATCTGCTGTACATAAAAATCTTCCTTTTTAAAAAATTTGTGTTAATCGTAAAAAAGCTTTTCCGGCATTTCAGCGTTGCTGTCTCCTGTGTAAACAGGGAAATTTCCCGTTATTTCAACAGTAAGACCGTTAATCATACCCGTGTGCAGGGAAATGTGCCTGAACTGCCTTAAAACAAGCTCCAATCGGGTGTAGGGACAGTTTTCGGGCTTTTCCGCAAGCATTTCGTCCGTAAGACTGTTAATATACTGTAAGGTCTTGTCCCTTACAATGTAAAGGTACTCCAAAAGCTGTTCATCGCTTAATTTTATGGAGCAAGGGTTGTCGGGGTTATCCATGCCGTCCTTATGCCATTCGGGTTCGGAATAAGCAAACGGATTAAAAAACCATTTGTCCGCCGAGTGAATGGTGTGGTAAACATATCTCCACGCAGGAGAACCGCATACAAGAGCGTTTCGGTCGTAGGTCTTTATTGCTGTTTCAAGATTTATAAAGTTTGGAACTACCTGCATTTTTATTACTTCACAAAGCGTTTTCATAATGCTACCTCACAATGGCGTAGGTCATATATCCGATATACATGAACACAAGAATTATACCCTCGGGACGGTTTACCTTCTTCTGTGTAACGCAGAACACATATGTGAGAGCCGTTACAGCTGTGAGAATAACAAGGTCGAAGAGGCTTTGAGCGTTAATATTCATTGGAGTAATTGCCGCGGAAGCCGCCAGCACAAAAAGAATATTAAAAACGTTTGAACCGACAACGTTGCCGATTGCAATGTCACTTTCACCCTTTCTTGCCGCAACAATGCTTGTAACAAGCTCAGGCAGGGAAGTACCAACCGCTACAATGGTAAGTCCCACGAGTGTCTCGCTCATTCCGAAGCTGCGGGCAATATCGCTTGCGCTGTCAACAACAAGCTGACCGCCTATGATAATTCCCGCAAGACCTCCGACTGTAAATATAATACTCTTTACAATGCCGTATTTGGGCTTGTCTTCTTCAAGAGAGGCAGCGTTTTCCTTTCGGGTACGCAGAGCAGAGGTTATTACAGAATAGAGGAATATCGCCATGAGTATCAGAAGAAGAAATGCTTCATTCCGTGAAATAATATTTGCGGTACCGTTTCCGAGAGCCGTATCAAATGATATTATCAGAAAAGCCAGCGTTGCAAGAAACATAAACGGAAATTCCTTTTTGATTATTTGGCTGTCTATCTTAACAGGCTTTATTGCTGCACTTATGCCAAGTACGACCAAAATATTGAACATATTAGAACCGATAACGTTTCCCACGGCAATATCGTTGGAACCCTTTATTCCTGCGATAATGCTTACCGCAGCCTCCGGTGCGCTTGTACCGAAAGCAACGATTGTCAGTCCGATAACAATTGAGGGTATTTTCAGAAACTTTGCAATGCTTGAACTTCCGTCAACAAAAAAGTCCGCACCCTTTACAAGCAGCACGAAGCCAACTATAAGCAGAACAAATGATAAGACCATAATAATACTTCCTTTTTAAATGAATACTTAAGATATATAGTACCACATAATATTTCCAATGTCAATCGCGATAACCAACTTTTGAAAATAAATTATTTTTTGTTGGCATATTTGATAAATCTCTCTTGAAATACAGAAAAAAATATGTTAAAATAATATTATTGTGAGTTTTAAAAATGAGTATCGTCAAAGAGGTTAAATATATGAGCAATAAAAATAAAAGAAGAAAAAGAAAAAAAATCCCAACCGAAGCTGCGAGGCGAAAAAGGCGTATCGCAATAGCTAGGTTTAAGATTTTCTGTGTGGTGCTTATTATAGGAGCAGGTATTTTCGGCGCAGTTCAGCTAAACAAGTCAATTGAAGTGCCGCTTAAGGTCAATGCGGAAAATTATTATCGTATTGTTGAAAATTCCAATGTAAGCGGTCTTTTTGACGGAGATACAGGAGAGCACGCAGAGGAAGTATCTGCAAGCTTATCAAAATACAATGTTCCGCAGCCTAAGCTTGCGGATGAGTACCCGATTGACACGGTGCTCCAGTCAAAATATGCCATAGTTTACGATGTTCAGGCAGATGAAGTACTTTACGCGAAAAACGCCGAAGAAAAGTGTTTCCCGGCAAGTACCACGAAAATTCTTACAGCGGCTGTGATACTTGATAACGCTCCCGATGACTTTCAGTTTACTGCGGGAGACGAACTTGATTTTGTAAATCCCGAATCAAGTCTTGCCTTTATAAGCAAGGGCAACGTTCTCGACCTTGAAATGACTATTGATGCATTAATGCTCCCGTCAGGGAACGACGCTTCATATATGGCTGCCGCAAATATGGGGCGGTACATCGCCAAAAACGACGATCTTTCACCGGAACAGTCGGTCAAGACATTTGTTGACGAAATGAATAAGACAGCTAAGCTTTTGGGCGCTGAAAACACTCACTTTACAGCTCCAGACGGCTTTCACGACGACGACCACTATACAACGGTGCTGGATATGCTGAAGATAACGCTGTATGCAATGGGTAAGCCGAAGCTTACAGCTTCTGCGGCAAAGCCAAGTACATATACTACCTTTATCACTGGTGAAGAAGTATCATGGACTAACTCAAACAAGCTTATTCAGGAAACAAGCGGAGACTGCTACTACTTGTACGCAAACGGCATGAAAACAGGCATGACCGATCAATCGGGGTATTGCGTTGTAGCAACGGCAAGGCGTTTCGACCATGATATTGTCTGTATCGTTTTCGGTGCTGAAGCCTCAGATGTACGCTGGAACGAAACAATATCTCTTCTGGACGCGGCGTTTGTCCAAGTAAAAAACAGGAACGAGGGAGAATAATGGTAAATATCGGAAATGAATGGGACGAGATACTCAAAGGAGAATTTGAAAAGGAATATTACCTAAATTTACGGGAATTTCTAAAAAAGGAATATTTTACCTATCACGTTTATCCTAATATGTATGATATTTTCAATGCGCTTAAATACACATCCTACTCGGACGTTAAGGCGGTTATCATCGGACAGGATCCTTATCACGGAGCGGGTCAGGCTCACGGACTTTGCTTTTCAGTACAGAAAGGTGTAGCTGTGCCGCCGTCCTTACAGAATATTTATAAGGAAATTTATTCCGACCTAGGAATTTCCCCTGCAAACCACGGTTATCTCAAAAAGTGGGCGGATAACGGCGTGCTAATGATGAATGCGGTCTTAACCGTAAGAGAGGGTCAGGCAAATTCCCACAAGGGCAAAGGCTGGGAAATTTTTACGGATAAGGTTATCGAGCTTCTGAATGAGCGTGAAAAGCCTATAGTTTTCCTGCTTTGGGGAGGTAATGCCAAGCAGAAAATGCGTCTTATAACCAATCCCAATCATCTTATCCTGCAAGCGGCGCACCCAAGTCCGCTTTCTGCGTTCAACGGCTTTTTCGGGTGCAGGCATTTTTCAAAAGCAAACGAATTTTTAGCAAATCACGGCATGGAACCTATTGATTGGCAGATCGACTGAATTTTTGGAGGTAAATATGAAAAGAAATCTTGCATTATTTATTTCGGCGGCAATGGTCTTGTCGGTATTTGCTTCCTGCGGAGGAAACGGGGGAGATACTAATTCCGCAGACGCAGGCATGGTTTCGGAAACAACTTCTGAGTTGGAAACAATTGCGGAACTTATAGACTTTTTCGATGAGGACTATGATCCATTTTCAGACGATTACGACCCATACGGCGGCGGAGGGGCTTCAGCGGCAAGGCATTCTCCCGAAACGGACAGCGTCCCTGATAATTCTGAAATCGAAGAGGAAATTACTGACAGCGGCAGTAAAGAAACAGCTGCTCCTGCGGCAAATAATACTCCGCAAGCAGCCACAGCAAAGCCTAAAAGCGAAGGCAAATCTTCCGTAAATACTGACGTTCCCGCCGAAACAACGGCTTTAAAAAAATCGGAGGAAAAGAAATCTTCAAGCGATGTTGTTCTGACAATAAATTCCTCAAACAGTTGGGAAAACGGCAGCGATAAGTTTACACAGCTTGACGTATCGGTAAAGAACAATTCCGATAGAGCCATAAACGGTTGGACTGTTACAATTCCGGTAGCAAGCGGCGCCAAAATTGACCAAAGCTGGAATTGTGAGCTTTCCATAAAAAATGACACGCTTACGGCAACGCCTGTTGATCACAATTCATTTGTTGATGTTGGAAGCGAGGGAACTTTCGGTATGATATTATGTAACGCAGGTTCTGTGGACAGTTCAAAAGCGGAGGTTAAATTCGGTACTTCAACGGTAAACGGAACAGGAGGAAATTCAGGTCAAAACAATAATAACGGTGGCGGAAACAGCGGATCTGTGGGAAACAACAACCCAAAGATTGTGCAGGCTAAGGATGTTCCCGCGCCCACCACTAACGACTGGCTCTACACCGACGGCAGCAAAATTGTCGATAAGGACGGCAAAGAGGTATGGCTCACAGGTGTGAACTGGTTTGGTTACAACACGGGAACAAACACCTTTGACGGCTTGTGGGCATGCGATTTGAACACATCTATAGCTGCGATCGCCGACAGGGGTTTTAATCTTCTGCGTATACCCATTTCTACAGAGCTTATCAAAAATTGGTCCAACGGGAATTATCCCAACGCCAATTTCAATCAAGCAACAAATTCATATCTCGTTGGAATGAACAGTCTTGAAATTTTTGATTATGTTGTCGGACAGTGCCGAGCCAACGGCATAAAAATAATGATAGACATTCACAGCGCAAAGACTGATTCTATGGGACATATGTACAACGTCTGGTACAACGGTGATATTTCCGAAAAGGACTATCTTGACGCCCTTGCCTGGACGGCGGCAAGGTACAAAAATGACGACACTATTATTGCCTACGACCTTAAAAATGAGCCTCACGGAAAGGCAGGGGAGTCCCCCAGAGCAAAATGGGACAATTCCAAAGATTCGGACAACTGGAAGTACATAGCAGAAAAGGCGGCAAAAGCGGTGCTGAACAAAAATCCAAACGTGCTCGTAATGGTTGAGGGAATCGAAATATACCCTAAAGATATCGGCGCAAACGGAGATTTTTCTTCAACAAATATGGGCGATTATGATTGTACATGGTGGGGCGGAAATCTTCGCGGAGTAAATGATAACCCCATAAATTTGGGCAAATATCAGAACAAGCTTGTGTATTCCCCTCACGATTACGGTCCCTCGGTTTACGAGCAGCCTTGGTTTAAGGGCAATTATACCTTTGACAGTCTTTATAAAGACTGCTGGTATGACAACTGGTTCTACATTCAGAAAAACGGTACCGCGCCACTGCTGATAGGCGAATGGGGCGGATTTATGAGAGAACCTAATTTGACTTGGATGACATACCTCCGAAAGCTTATCAAGGATAACCGTATTAACCATACATTTTGGTGCTTCAACTCCAATTCCGGAGACACGGGCGGACTTGTCCTTGACGATTTCACCACTTGGGACGAGGAAAAATATTCTTTTGTAAAAGAGGTTTTATGGCAGCAGGACGGCAAGTTTGTTGGTCTTGACCATGAAATACCCCTCGGCAGCAACGGAATTACACTTTCGGAAGCAAAATGATAGTTGATAGCGTATAGTTTGACAGTAAAAAAATCGGGTAACTTTTTAAAGTTACCCGATTTTTTATAAAACTTCATTAAATCACCCGCCGCGGGGTGATCGCACTTACTTGAGTTCAACAGTAGCGCCTGCTGCTTCGAGCTTAGTCTTGATATCCTCAGCGTCAGCCTTGGAAGCGCCCTCCTTGAGAGCCTTAGGAGCAGCCTCAACAAGCTCCTTAGCTTCCTTAAGGGAAAGACCGCAGATATCCTTAACAGCCTTGATAACGTCCATCTTCTTGTCGCCGAAGGAAGCGAGAACAACGTCAAATTCTGTCTTCTCAGCACCGCCTGCTGCGCCGCCTGCTGCGGGAGCTGCTGCTGCAACTACAGCGGAAACGCCGTATTTTTCCTGGATACCCTCAACGAGCTCGTTAAGCTCAAGAATTGTAAGGGTGTCAATAGTGTCTAAAATATTAGTAATTTTCTCTGAAGCCATGATAATAATCTCCTTTTAGTAATGTAGATTTACGCATATGCGTATTTAAAATTCCGCGGATGACCGCATTTTTCGAGCAAGCTTTTAAGCTGCGCCCTCTTCGTTTTTCTTGTCCGCAAGAGCCTGCAATGTAGCCGCAAGACTTTGCATTGGAGCCTGAAGTGAACCGAGAAGCTGTGCAAGAAGAGTTTCCTTGGAAGGAATTTTGGAAAGAGCAGTAACACCCTTTGCGTCGTAAATATCCTTGTCAATGAAGCCCGCCTTAAGAGTGAACTTTCCGTCGGAGCCTTCAGCGTATTTACCGAGAATACGTGCAGGAGCAGTCTGGTCGCCGTCTGTAAGAGCGATAGCTGTAGTGCCCTTGAGAACCTCTGTAAGACCCTCCAGTTCAGCATTTTTAACAGCGAAACGAAGCATGGAGTTCTTTTCAACGAAATAGTTTACTCCTGCCTCACGAAGCTCCTTTCTGAGCTTTGTGTCGTCTTCAACGTTGATACCCTTGTAGTCAACAATAACGCCCGCTGTGGAATTTTTCAGAAGCTCTGAAATTTCCTCAACTCTTGCTTTCTTGGATTCAAGTACCTTTGCGCTTGGCATAAAATTTCACCTCCGATAATTCAATAAACGCCCTAAACAGTGCGCTTTTGCTATACGGATTCAAAAAGAAAACCTTTTCCCAAAGGAAAAGGTGCAAGTACATAATAAATACTTACCGTCTTTTCCTCGGCAGGACTTACGGCAAAGCCGCCTGCTGTCTTTAGAATACGATAGCGTGATGTTAATAAACTTAACAACTTAAACAGTATACCATATAAATTTTTATTTGTCAATAGTTTTTACAAATTTTTTTGTAAAATTATCAGTCGTCCTTATATTTTGTCATCTTAATGTTTTTCTTGAAATTGCTCCGCACCTTGTGATATTTGAATTTGTCGCGTATCTTTCGTAAGAATCCCCCTCCGAAGAACAGCAAAAAGTTGAGTATTGAAAGAAGTATCGCAAGCCTTATGTCCCAATAACTGTTCATAATATGCCAAAAAGCGGAAAAAGACATTTTGTACTGTATTGCCAATGATATTGCAGATACTGGAATAAACGCATATATAAGCACAGCCACATCAAGCCATGCAAGCCATTTCATTTTTACCGGAATGAAGAAAAATAACAAAAGCTGCATATTAGGCGCGATAACAGCCATTGCCAAAAACAAGGAAAGGTTAAGGAAATGATTTGTTGCATATCCTGTGATAAAGCCGCTTATTGCGGAGAAAAGCACTCCAGATAAATAGAAAATATTAAAATTGAAGCTTCCCCAATAGCTTTCAAGATTTGAACCGATAAACCAGTAGAAATACAGCCAAAATACCATGCTTATGGGGTTGGTGCTTTCAGGGATAAAAACAAAGCTGACAACGCGCCATATCTGACCGTGCAGAATAGCGTCCCTGTCAAATGTCATAAAGCCCCAAAGGGGAATGTCAGGGAATAAAAACTGGAAGGCATATACTATCAGCGTACCTATCACAATATAAAGCATGAGATTGTCAATATGATAACGTCCGAATTTACGTTCCATTTTATTAAGCATATTCAATACAAAAACCTCGATTTCCAATATTTACAGTACATTATACCATTAATTCGCAAAAAAAGCAATACTGCTATTGCAAAAAATAAAAAAATGGGTTATAATAATTATAATGCTGAATTTTTAGGAGGAATTAAAAATGAGTACAAAAATTACGGCGGATATGATTATTGGTGATATTCTTGATCTTGATCCGGATACGGCGCCATATTTTCTTGAAATGGGTATGCATTGTCTGGGCTGCCCGTCGGCAAGGGGAGAAAGTCTTGCGGACGCCTGCGCTGTACACGGCGTAAGCGCTGAATCGCTTGTTGAAAAGCTTAATTCGCATTTCGCAAATAAGTGATTCGCCGTTGCCGATAATGCTGCTTTGGCGTTATCGGCAGCTTTTTATTTTGCAACAAAAAGTTTACATATTATTTACAAAGGGAAATCATTATGCTTGATAAACGTCTTAAACTTTGTGCAGATATGGTAAAAGGAAACCGTGTTTGCGATGTGGGAACAGACCATGCATATCTTATTGCGGAACTGCTTGTATCTGGTAAGTGCAGTACGGCGGTCGCCGCAGACGTAAACGAAAAACCTCTCGATGCCGCAAGGACTAACCTTGAAAGGGCAGGGGTTATAGACAGGTCGGAAATCGTACTTTCCGACGGTCTGAAAAGCGTTTCGCCGGAGGGTATTACCGATATAGTTATTGCGGGAATGGGCGGCGAGCTTATTGCGAAAATTTTGTATGAATGTGATTGGCTTCATGGAAGAAATCTGATACTTCAGCCTATGAGCAAAACGGAGTATCTTTTGCGCTGGCTGTGGGAAAATGAATTTGAAATAATCAAAAGGCAAGCGGTCTGCGAGAGTAAATTTTGTTATACGGTGATCAATGCCATGAAAAGTAAAAAAACTTTACACAGCAAAGAAATACCGCCGCTTTTTGAGTATATAGGCGGATTTGACCTATTGGACAGTAATTCAAAGGAATACGCAAGTCGGCAAGCTAAAAAGCTTTACAGCTTAGGGGAATCCCTGCGAGCAGCAGGACATTACGCCGAAGCTTTGAAACGTATCGGACTTGCTTCGGAAATAATGATAAAAACAGGAGGAAAACCAATGTATAAAGTTAATGATGTTTTGGCGGAAATGGACGTTATTGCGCCAATGAAAAATCTTCACAAGGGTGACAATTCGGGGCTGTTGGTTGGGGAAGGAAATGCTCCCGCAAGCAAAGTCCTTTTCGCCCTTGATATAACCTGCGAGGTAGTTCGTGAAGCTGCGGAAATAGGCGCAGAGGTGATAGTAGCACACCACCCTGTAATTTTTCACCCTTTGTACACTCTTGATGACAGCAATCCGGCCTGCTTTGCTCTAAAGCACGGTATAGCTTGTATTTGTTTCCATTCTCCGCTCGATATGGCAGACGGCGGTATAAACGACATTATTTTCGGTATGCTTGATCCTGCATTGAAGTTAAAAAAACAAACTGTCCTTGAACCTGTTCACCCCGACGGACGGGGCTACGGTTGGGTTTGTTCTGTGGGAAACGAGATAATGCCCGACAAGTTGGGTATGCTTCTAAAGGATATTTTTGGCAATAAAGTTGTCCGTTATACAAACAGCGGAAAGGTTGTAAAAAAGATTGCTTTCTGCTCTGGCGGTGCAGGAGGAAATCTTCCGCTTGCCATTGAGCAGGGCGCGGACGCGTATATTACTGGAGACGTAAAACACGACCAATGGATTACTGCTCGAAATTGCGGCATTGCTCTCTACGACTGCGGACATTTCCACACAGAGGATATTGCTATACCTTACCTTATAAAGCGTTTTGGAGAAGATATGCCGGGGTTGGAGATTATTCGGGCTAAGTCCGATAAAGACCCTGTTGACTATATTATGTAAGGAGATCGTCATGCTGATATGTCCAAAATGCGGAGAAAAGCTTACCGACGAGGACAGGTCGTTCACCTGTCCAAACCGTCATTGTTATGACAAGGCGAAAAGCGGTTATGTAAATCTTCTTCTGTCAAATCAAATGAAAACCAAGCTTCCGGGGGATAACAAGCTTATGGTTCAGGCGCGTAAAGCTTTTCTGGATAAGGGTTACTATGAAATTCTTGCCGAGGCTTTGCAAAACAATGTTAAGGAGCACACCTTTACGGGTTGCCGTATTCTTGACGCGGGCTGCGGGGAGGGGTACTATACCGAAAAAATATGTAATGCTGTCTCGGACATTGCCGAGGAAATCATTGGTGTAGATATATCCAAATGTGCCGCCGATTATGCCGCAAAGCGTACAAAATCGGCATTGTTTGCAGTTGCAAGCGTTTTTCACCTGCCGATTGAAACGGAGAGCTGCGATATTGTCACAACTCTCTTTGCCCCCTACTGCGGTGAAGAGTTCCTGCGCGTTCTGAAAAGCGGGGGAATAATGATAATGGTTATCCCTGCGGAACGTCATTTGTGGCAGCTTAAATGCGCGGTCTATGACGAACCGTACCAAAATGATGTAAAGGACTTTAACTTGTCCGGATTTAAGCTTATAAAGCGTGATACGGTATGCGGAAACATAGATATATCCTGCAATGGGGACATAATGTCTCTGTTTTCAATGACACCTTATTTTTACAAAACCTCGGAGGAAAACCGACAGAGACTTGTAAAGCTTGAAAGCCTTACAACGGAAATCGGGTTTGAAATGCTTACATATAAAAAATTATGATATAGGAGAATTTTTATGGAGAAAATTAAAAGATCGTTAAAAAAAACTTTTATTATTTTACTTATCGCAAATGTCGTTATCACACTTTTTGAATGTGCAAAAATTCCATTGTATACTTATCTTGACAGCATAATTCCGAAGCGAGGTGAAATTTCAACTGTTTCTCAATATTTAAAGGCTAATTTTGATGCTCGCAGTCTTTGGTCTATGGGTATCAATTTTGTTACTTATTTTATTGAAATGCCCTTTTTATGCGGTGTGTACAGCTTTTGTTTTGCTAAGCTGGAAGATGAGGAGACAAATTTCGGTAAAATTTTCTATTTTTACCGAAGTCCGAAGCGTATCTTACTTTCGATATCCGCTGCGATTTTAACGGGAATTTTATGTAAAATTCCTATGACTGCGGCAAATTGCGCAACGCTTTTAGATCCTGCTGTCGATATAAATTTGATTGTCTTTTTATTGCTTTTGCTGCTTGTTCCTGTGTTTGGCTTAGCGGGAATTGCGGCAATTGTTACACTGTGTTTTTGGACTTACTCATTTGCTTTAAATCCCGACGATAAAATAAAAAACATTTTTGCAAAATCCTTGTCTTGCTCTGTTCTTACTATTTTGATCGCACTTTTGAACGGCGCTTTTGGCTGGATATACGAAAGGATAGTTCCCGAAAATATTCAGGATTATTTTGTTTTTATACCAAATACAATAATAAATTGGATATGTTTAACGGTTTTTGCGGCTGTTATCAGCGGAGACCTGAATGGGTTTACTATAAAATTTATGAAAAAAAATGCCGATAAAGTTAATGAAAAAGGCGTTGAAGCCGCAAAAAACGCCGCATACAACATCGGCGGAAGCTATGTCTATACTCAAAACAGTACTTTTGAAAATAATGAGATAGATGAAGAAAAGCCTTTTATCGAGCCTTACGACTTTTTTATAGAGGCGGACGAGCGTTTTAACGACGAAAAGGTTATCGAAACCGAGGATATAAGGGGCGTTGATATTATTGCAGTCCTTGATGAAATGAACCTTGCGGACGATGTAAAGGTCAATTATGTAATACGCAGAAAGCTGAAAAAGATGTTTGATGAGCTTTCATTTGAAATAGGTGAGTACGTTACATACAATGGCGGCAGGGAGATAGAAAATGATTTTATCGAGGAAATAGATGATTGGGAATTTGAGGTTTCTGTTGAGATCACAAGAAATTCCGACTACGAACCGTTTAAATTGATTTTGCGTGTTAATGTATTAGAGGAGGAGTAAAAATGGCGTTGGACGGCGCATTTCTTAATAATGTTAAAAGAGAGCTGGGAATACTTATCGGCGGCAGGATCGATAAGATAAGCCAGCCCTCGCGGGAGGAAATAGTCATAGCCTTCCGCACAAGGGGAGGGAACGAAAAGCTGCTTTTTTCGGCAGCGGCTGGGTCTGCACGTGTTAATATCACAAAGGCGGCAATTGAGAACCCGAAAGTCCCGCCAATGTTCTGTATGCTTATGCGAAAGCATTTGGGCGGCGGCAGGCTCTTAGATATTCGGCAGGACGGTCTTGAGCGTATCCTGTACTTCGATTTTGAGGCAATGAACGAGTTGGGCGACATGGTGAAAATCACTCTTGCGGCGGAAATTATGGGGCGGTGCTCAAATTTAGTGATAATAAATGCCGACGGCAAAATAATCGACAGTATAAAGCGTGTGGACGCAGAGATGTCTCGCGAAAGAATGGTGCTGCCGGGTATGAGTTACACCTGCCCTCCAAGAGACGACAGGCTGGATTTCCGTACCTGCACCGCGTATGATATTGTAAAAGCTGCCGAGCCGCTTCCCGAAGCAGACTTGGCAAAAACTCTCATAAAAATTTTTGAGGGACTTTCCCCGATAGTTGCGCGTGAATGGGTATACTATGCTGCACAGGGCGGCGACGCGGTAAAAAGCGACTTGAAAGGTGAACTGCTGGAACGTCTTACCTTTGCGGTGCAGCAGACCGCCCGCGAGTGCGACGAGGGAAAATGCACCTACACCGTTGTCAAGGACGGTGACGGTATGTTGAAGGACTTTTCATTCATGCCTGTATACCAGTACGGCGGACTTATGACAACCAGAGAATTTGACTCCGCCTGTGAATTGCTGGACTATTTCTATACTGAGCGGGACAGCGTTTCTCGCATGAAGCAGCGTTCGCAGGATATGTACAGGCTTTTGCAGAGTACCTCCGAGAGGATAGCAAGGCGGCTTACCAATCAGCGTGAGGAGCTGAAAATTTCCGCAGAAAGGGATAAACTTAAGCTTTACGGAGATCTTATATCCGCCAATCTTTACCGTGTGGAAAAAGGCATGGGAAGTGTTACCGTTGAAAACTTTTACGATGAAAGCTGTCCGCAGGTCGAGATAAAGCTTGACAAAAGGCTTACACCGTCACAAAATATGCAGCATTATTACGGCGAGTACCGCAAAGCCGACACAGCAGAAAAAATCCTCACCCAACAGATAGCAAAGGGAGAGGAGGAACTTTCTTATATCGACAGCGTTTTCGACGCTCTTACCCGCGCAAAAGGGGAGGACGAGGTGAACGAGCTGCGGCTGGAGCTTGCGGAGCAGGGCTATATACGTTCCTCAAAGCTGAAAGGCAAGCCGCCGAAGGCTCACCCGCCTCTGGAATTTAAGTCCCCCGAGGGCTTCACAATTCTCATTGGAAGAAACAACAAGCAGAACGATATGCTGACAACAAAGCTTGCGGACAAGACAGATATATGGCTCCATACAAAGGATATAACAGGTTCTCATGTGATAATAAGAGCGGAGGGTAAGACCGTACCCGATGAGACTGTAGTTTATGCGGCAAGGCTTGCGGCTTTTCACAGCAAGGCTAAAAATTCTTCGCAGGTTCCGGTTGATTACGTTCCCGTAAAGCTTGTGAAAAAGCCTGCGGGCGCAAAGCCCGGTATGGTTATTTTTACTGGCAATCGTACACTTTACGTCAAACCGCTTGATCCTTACGGTGAGGAATAAGTTATTCCTGATCTTTTAAAGCATTTTTATAATTTTTCAGTACATCTTCCATGGTAACAGATTTCAGGCTTTCGGTAAGAGCTTCTGCCACCTTTCCGTAGGATTTTCCAAGAACCGAGTTTATATTTCTGCCCACAGGACATTGCTGCGACGGCGTTGAATGTATCCCGAAAAGCTTTTGCAGGAAATCCGGCTCGACTGCGCGGCAGATGCGATACAGCGAAATTTTCTCGGCAGGGCAGCATAAGTCTGTCCCGCCGGTACCCGACCGTACGGAAATAATGCCGTCCTTTTTCAGCGCGCTCATAATGCCTCGTATTGTAACGGGATTTATTCCCGTAGATGTGGAGATAACCTCGCTGGTAACACGGGTGTCTCTTCCGAATTCATTTATCAATATCAGGCAATGCACCGCTATTGAACATTTATTGCTTATGTGCATGACAAAACCTCCGTAATTTTGCAGTTTGCAATTTATTTTATTATAGCATAAAAAATTTTTTGTGTAAAGTCTTGACATTTCGGTAAAGGCGTTGTATAATAAAGGTGTAACTTTAAATTTTACATCAAGGAGGCTTTTTATGCGGTATGTTCAAATCATTTTCAGTCCTACGGGAGGAACTTTAAAGGCTGCGGAAACAGTGTCCGAAGTGTGGAGCGAAAATATTGAGACTGTTGACCTTTCCGACCCGAACGGCGATTTTTCTGCGTACTGCCTTGATAAAGACGATATTGCGCTTATTGCGCTGCCCTCTTACGGAGGACGCGTGCCGCCTGTTGCTGCCGAAAGACTTGGAAAAATAAATGGCGGCGGAGCAAAATGTGCGCTTTTATGCGTATACGGCAACCGTGCCTATGAGGATACCCTTGTTGAAATGGAGGATATCGCTAAGGCTTGCGGTTTTGAAGTAAGGGCGGCAATAGCGGCCGTTGCGGAACATTCAATAGCGCGCAAGTACGCTTCTGGAAGACCAGATGCGGAGGATATTAAAAGGCTGAAGGATTTTTCAGCAGCTGTGCTTGAAAAACTCAAAGCCGAAGTATGTAATTGGGAGCTTAAACCGGCGGGAGACCGTCCCTATAAAAAGCTTTCGGGAGCAGGGCTTGTGCCTAAAGCGAACCAATATTGCATAAAGTGCGGCGTGTGCTCGGAAAAATGCCCTGTTCAGGCAATCGACAGGGAAAATATCAGTACGGCAGACTCCAAAAAATGTATTTCATGTATGCGGTGCGTTAAGGTATGTCCTCATGCTGCAAGAAGCGGAAACAAGGCAATGATCTCGGCGGTATCTCTTATGCTGAAAGGAAGCTGCTCACAGAGGAAAGAATGTGAGTTATTCATTTAATTCATATAATTGCCATACATATATGGGTATTTTTTAACACTTAAAGTGTACAATATTAGTATAGTTTACACTTTTTATTAGAAAAGGAAGATCTTTATGAAAAAAACCTTTAAAATATCAGGCATGACCTGCGCGGCTTGCGCGGCGAGAATAGAACGCTTTGTACAAAAGCTCGACGGAGTAACGTCGGCGGGGGTGAATTTTGCCGCCGAGACCCTTACCGTGGACTTTGAAAAAATCGGCATAAAAGACATCGAAGCCGCCGTAGTAAAAGCGGGCTACGCTTTTGCAGATAAGGACGCAAAACCGAAAATGCCTCATGACAAGGTAATGCTCATCAGACTTATTCTGTCGCTGGTGTTTGCTGTGCCTCTGCTGACAATAAGCATGGGTCATATGGTAGGTATGCCACTGCCCGACGCTATTGAACCTCACCATAATCCTATGGGATTTGCGGTTGTTCAGCTTGTCTTGACTGTACCTGTAATCATCATAGGCTGGAAATTCTTTTGGGACGGTTTCCGCAATCTTGCGCGGCTTTCTCCTAATATGGACAGCCTTATCGCTCTCGGTTCAACAGCCGCTCTGGTGTACGGCTTTTATGCAATGTACAAAATAGGTCAAGGCGAGACGGATTACGCCATGCACCTTTATTTTGAGTCCTGTGCCACAATTCTCACACTTATTACTTTGGGAAAATATCTGGAAGCACGTTCAAAGGGCAAAACTGACGAATCTGTAAAAAAGCTGATGAACCTTGCTCCGAAAACCGCCTTTGTTATGCGGGGGGACAAGGAGCTTGAAGTTGCTCTAAGTCAAGTGAAGGTGGGAGATATAGTAGTTTCACGTTCGGGAGAAAGCCTTGCGGTTGACGGCGAGGTCATCGAGGGCAGCGCTGTTGTGGACGAATCAATGCTGACAGGCGAAAGCGTTCCTATTGAGAAAAAGGTTGGAGACAAGGTAGTGGGTGCAACTCTTAACAAAAACGGTTTTATAAAGTACCGCTCTGAAAAGGTTGGGGAGGACACTGCTCTTTCACGCATTATAAAATTTGTTGAGGAAGCACAAGGTACAAAGGCACCTATAGCGCGTCTGGCAGATGTAATTTCAGCGTACTTTGTGCCGGCGGTGCTTGCTCTTGCGGTAATAGCCTGTCTCGGCTGGCTTATAGCGGGGGAAAGCGGTGAGTTCTGCATAACAATTTTAATCAGCGTTTTGGTAATTGCTTGTCCCTGCGCTTTGGGACTTGCCACGCCTACCGCAATAATGGTCGGCACGGGTAAGGGCGCGGAAAACGGCATACTCATAAAGGGCGGTGAGCCGCTGGAACAGGCCTGCAAGATAACTACGGTGGTTTTCGACAAAACGGGTACTCTAACAGAGGGGAAGCCTTCTGTTACCGATATTTTTACAAACGGCTCTGATGAAAATGAACTCATACGCCTTGCCGCTTCGGGGGAAGCCGCTTCCGGTCACCCTTTGAGCGAGGCGATAGTAAGCTGCGCCGGTGCGAGAAATATCACGCTTTCCGAAGCAGCGGACTTTACAAACCTTGACGGCAGGGGAATTTCCGTTACCGTGGACGGCAAAAAGCTTTTTATCGGCAATATTCGTCTTATGAATGAAAACAGCGTGGAGGTTCCCGAGGATTTTGTTAAAAAAGCGGAGCATTGCGCCGATATGGGAAGAACTCCTATGTACTGCGCTGCCGACGGAGTATTTATTGGATTGATCGCCGCTGCCGATACTATTAAAAAAGAAAGTCTTGAAGCAATTTCCGAACTGCAAAAAATGGGGATAAAGACTCTTATGCTGACAGGCGATAACAAGCGCACCGCGCAGGCTGTTGCAGGGGAACTTAACATTGACAGCTTTGTGGCTGAAGTCCTTCCGGAGGAAAAAGCTGAGCACATAAAAAAGCTCCAGCAAGAGGGTGAAATCGTTGCAATGGCTGGGGACGGTATAAATGACGCGGTTGCTCTTACACAGGCTGACGTTGGTATAGCTGTAGGTCAGGGTACGGACGTTGCAATAGAGTGCGCCGATATTGTTCTTATCAAGGACGATCTGCGTGACGTATGTAAAGCTGTACGCCTTTCTAAAGCGACTATACGTAATATCCGCCAAAATTTATTTTGGGCATTTGGCTATAACAGTCTTGGAATACCCGTTGCAATGGGGATTCTCCATATTTTCGGAGGTCCGCTTCTTAATCCGATGATAGCTGCCGCTGCCATGAGCTTAAGCTCGGTATCGGTGGTTTCAAATGCACTTAGATTAAAAACTGTAAAAATTTAACTTATGAAAGGAATGGTTTCAATGAAAAAAATCACTATCGACGGAATGATGTGCGAGCACTGTGTTGCTCATGTTAAGGAAGCTTTGGAGGGACTGGGAGCAACAAGCGTAACGGTCTCACTCGATGGCGGCTATGCGGAGTGCGAAATAAGCAGAGCCGATGATGAAATAAAGGCTGCAATTGAGGAAGAGGGTTATACTGTAACTCAAATCGGCTGATCAAGATCATAGCTATTATTTATGCGGTGCATTTAAAAAATTGTGCCGCATATTTTTTAATTTTTGCTTGCTTTTTTATTTCATATATGTTATAATATATTTGTTAATGTTAATTATCACTAAAATTATTAAATTTTTTTAGAAATTTTAGTACATTTTTGAAAAAGGGTGATAACTATGAAATCTATTGAACGCAGAATTGTCTGCACAGCTATTCTTTTGGTAGGATTGTCTTTATTTTTTCTGGGGTCGGCAGCAATAACGGCAATGTACATTTCGGCAACTCATATTGTTAAAGGCAATATGGAGGAAATTGTTCAGGTTGCTTCTGACAGAGCCAAATGGGAATTGGAGGCATATTCAAATATAGCAGCTGGTCTGGGCGGAGTGTATAAGCTTTCAGATCCTAATGTTTCTGACGAAGAAAAGAAAGAGACGCTTAGCGAATGGGCGAAAAGATATGATCTTGAAAGATGTAATCTTATTGACACAAACGGTAATGGAATTGACGGGAATACATATAATGACCGTGAATATTTTCAAATGGCAATGCAAGGTAAGGCGCATATTTCCGAGCCTTTGGTTTCAAAAGTAACAGGCAAGCTTACAATAATTGTTGCAGCGCCTCTTTATAATGGAAATGAGCTTGCAGGCTGTGTTTATGTTGTTCCTCATGAAGAATTTCTAAATGATATTGTCAGCGACATAAATGTAAGCGATAACAGCGCGGCATATATGATCGACAAGGACGGCAATATAATTGCTGACGTTGATATGAATATTGTTAAAAACGGTGAAATTGAAACAGATAAGCAGGCTGCCGGATATGATGCTGTTCTTGCAATGCGTGAAAAGATGAAAAACGGTGAGAGTGGTTTTGAAAATTACAAATATAAGGGAGTAGATCAGCTTGCTGCATATCACCCTGTGGACGGTACAAATGGTTGGTCCTTGGCAATTTATGCTCCGCAATCTGACTTTATGGGCGATACATATACGGCGATTTCTACAACGGTTGTTATCACTGTTATTGCATTGAGTGTTTCCATAATTCTTTCTCTTCGTCTTGGAAAGGTTATCGGCAAGCCTGTTAAAAGCTGTGCAGAGCGTATTGATCTGCTCGCAGGCGGCGATCTTTCAAGTCCTGTTCCTGTGGTAAGAGCAAAGGACGAGACAGGAGTTCTTGCGGAAGCAACAACAACTATGCTTTTCAAGCTTGATAACATTATTAAAGATATAGGCAGGGTTTTGGGAGAAATTTCAAACGGAAACCTTGCAGTAAACGATACGGAAAATGAAAATTATTATTCGGGAGATTTCAGTAAAATACTTACGTTTATGGGCGATATTGTTACAAAGCTTAACGGTATTATTGACAATATAAATACTGCTGCGGATCAGGTATCTGTAGGCGCAGATCAGGTTTCTTCGGCGGCTCAGAATCTCTCTCAGGGTACAACAGAGCAGGCTTCTTCCGTTCAGCAGCTTGCCGCTACAATTCATGAGATATCTGAGCAAGTTTCGCAGAATTCTCACAACTGTGCAAATGCAAGTGCATTTGTTAATGAGACTGCAACCTATATTGAAGGCGCAAACCGTGAAATGGAGCGCCTTACAGAGGCGATGAACAATATCAGCAGCACTTCCGATCAGATCGGCGATATTATTAAGGCTATTGAGGATATTGCGTTCCAGACAAATATTCTTGCTCTCAATGCCGCAGTGGAAGCAGCAAGAGCAGGGGAGGCAGGAAAGGGATTTGCGGTCGTTGCCGACGAGGTAAGAAATCTTGCTTCAAAATCGGCAGAGGCTGCAAAGGATACTACAGTTCTTATCGAACACTCTATGGACGCTGTAACTAAGGGTATGTCAATTGCCACAGCGACTGCATCAGCTATGAATAATGTCGGCGAAAAAGCACGTTCCGTTGAGGAAATTGTTGGTAAGATCGCTGTTGCCAGTGAGCAGCAGGCAAATATGATCGAACAGATAAATGTTGGTGTGGAACAGATATCATCTGTTGTTCAGACAAACTCTGCTACTGCGGAACAAAGTGCGGCTGCTTCGGAAGAACTTTCCGGTCAGGCATCTAATCTTAAAAACCTTATTGGAATGTTTACGCTTCGCAGTTAGATTTAGCACAAATTCGTCAGTAACTCATAAATAAGTTATTATTTATGTAAATCAAATATTTAAAGCATATTCGGTGTACTTCTTATAAAAAACCCCCTAATCCTTTTGAGGATTAGGGGGTTTTTACATAACAAAACTGCAATATTATTTCATGTCCGGAGCAGTTGTTTTTATTTCTTCTTTATCCGATGACGTGACTGCTGTTTTGGCAGCCGGAGGGTTATTTATGTCAAGAGCTTTGTAGTCCGACGTCGAGTGAGAAAGTCTTTTCTTTTTGAGAAGATATGCAAAAAATTCGCTTGCCAAAGCGTATATTACCGCAAACACGGGGACGCCCAAAAGCATACCCATAAATCCGAACAGACCGCCGCCCACAAAAATAGCAAACATTACCCAAAAAGGAGAAAGTCCCGTGGAGTCTCCTAAAATCTTGGGACCCAAAATATTTCCGTCAAACTGCTGTAAAATGATTATGAAAAAAACAAACGGTATAACGTGCTTAGGGTTTGTCATAAGCAACAGAAGTGCGCTGGGGACTGCTCCGAAAAACGGTCCGAAAAACGGGATAATGTTTGTTACACCTATGATAATGCTGATAAGAGCGACAAATTCCCAGTTCATGATTCTCATGCAAACAAAGCATATAATGCCGATAATAAGGGAATCCAAAAGCTTTCCGGAAAGAAATCCCGAAAGGGTCTGATTTGCTTTGGCACAGGTTCGGAGTATGCCTTTGCAGAGTGACTTCGGGAAAAGTGCATAAGTGATTTTTCGAGCCTGAGCAGTAAAGGTTTCCTTGCTGAACAGAAGATATATCGCCACAATAAATCCGATTATGAAGTCTTTCATTGAAACAACAAAGCCTATTGCTCCGTCCTTGACTTTAAGAGAAATATCTCCGAGCTTTGGAATAAGGTTATTGGCAAATTCAATAAGCTTTGGCTGTATTGTTTCCAATTGAGCTTCTATTTCCCGAACAATTTCGGGATAATCGCCCAAAAGCTTTACAACTAGGTCTTCCAACTGATTGATGTAGTTAGGTATACTGTAAAGAATCTCCATAACACTGTCACGAACCTGAATTATAACAAGCGCCAAAATTGAAACGATAATTGTTATCAGCAGCAGCATTGTTATAAAAATGCTTAGTGAGCGATTAAGCTTAGGGTGAGGTTTTTTCTTGTCAAAAAGCTTTTGGAAAAGCTTTTCCAGAAGCTTCATAACGGGGTTGCAGATATAGGCGATAGCTATTCCCCATATTACCGGAGCGATCACCTTGAAAAACTGTTGTATGTAGGCAAAAATTTCATTTGAGCGTATGCAGACCAGTACCAGTGCAAGGCAGATTGCAAATGTGATTATGCAATACACAGAAATAGTATTATATTTTTTATTGAAATCTACTTTCAATACATCCCGACCTTTCATTATTTCGCAAGTCGTATAACTTGTCCATTATATTATACACTAAATTTCTATATAAGTAAAGGTTTTTTGGAAACTTTAACAAATTTACTTCACGTTTTTTCGTACACGCAGTACTTTTTGCCGGTAAGAGTATTGACAGAAAAAAATTACTTATTCCGTAATTATTATAAAAATGTTAAAAATGAAAAATAGTACTTTAATTAATTGTTGTAATGTGTTATAATAAGTTGTATGTTAAAATAAAGTTTTTATTTAAGTAAAGCATTTTAATTTTCAATTTCAGGTAAGTATATTGGAGGTCTGTATGGCAAATAATCTTGATTTTATCGGGGCAAAAAGAGCCGCTTTGGAGAAATATTTCGGAAAGCTTAATGATATGCAGAAAAGGGCGGTTTTTACTGTGAACGGTCCGCTGCTGATCCTTGCGGGTGCGGGAAGCGGAAAAACTTCGGTACTTGTAAACAGAATTGCTAATATGGTAAATTTTGGCAATGCTTATGCCGATGAAGATGTTCCCGCAGGAATTTCGGAGGATGATATTGATTTTTTAAACAAATATGACGGAAGTATAGACGAAAATACGATATCACGCCTTGCGGACATCGTGGCTGTGAACAGGATAAATCCTTGGAATATCCTTGCTATCACATTTACAAATAAGGCAGCGGGTGAGCTTAAATCACGTCTTGCGGCAATGCTTGGCAAAAATGCCGAAAGTATAGCTGCCGCAACGTTTCACTCTATTTGTGTAAGAATCCTTCGCAGGGAGATTACTGCGCTGGGATATACGTCAAGCTTTACGATTTATGACAGCGACGACAGTCAGCGTCTGTTGAAATCATGTTATGATCCTCTTGATCTTTCGGATAAAGCATTCCCTCCAAAGGCGGTTTTGGGTGAAATCTCCTCCGCTAAGGATAAGCTTGTAACTCCAGAAAGCTATGAGGAAGCCGCTAAAGGCGATTACCGAAAAATGGGTATTGCAAAGCTTTATAAGCTATATCAAAAACGTCTTAAGGAAGCTAATGCTCTTGATTTTGACGATATTATCCGTCTTACAGTGGAGCTTTTTGAAGGAAACGAGGATGTTTTGGAGCACTACAGAAATCTCTATAAGTATGTAATGGTAGACGAGTATCAGGATACGAATCAGGCACAGTTCAGACTTGTGTCGCTGCTTTCCGGAAAGCATAAAAATCTTTGTGTTGTTGGTGACGACGACCAGTCTATATATAAATTCAGAGGGGCAACGATCGAAAATATCCTGAATTTTGAAGAACAGTTTGAAAATGCCTCTGTGATACGTCTTGAGCAGAATTACCGCTCAACTCAAAATATACTTAGTGCAGCAAATTCGGTGATTTCCAACAATACAGCCAGAAAGGACAAAAAGCTTTGGACTTCCTCAGGTGACGGTGAAAAGGTTACTATATATAAGGCTGTTGACGAGTCTGCCGAGTCAAGATTTGTTGCGGATGTTATACTTGATGAAATAAAAGAGAGCAGCAATTACAACGATTTTGCGGTGCTGTACCGTATGAACGCTCAGTCCAACAGTATTGAGCGGACGTTTACCCAAAGCGGTATACCGTACAGAGTTATCGGCGGAATGAGGTTCTACGACCGCAAGGAGATCAAGGATATTATTGCTTATTTGGCGGTGCTGAACAATGAGCGGGATATGCTGCGTTTCAAGCGTATAATCAACGAGCCGAAGCGTGGGATAGGAGACGCAACTGTGACGCTTATAGAACAGATTTCTACTGATTTAAATATGTCTCCGATCGATGTTATGCTGAACAGCGAAAGTTACCCGTTGCTGTCGAAAAAGTCTTCCGCGCTTTTAAAGGCGGCGAATATTTTTGTGCAGCTTCGTGAAGCATCCGAAGCAATGCCCCTTGACGAGCTTTTAGACGAGGTACTGGATAAAACCGGTTACGCAAATGCAATGAAGCTTCTCGGAGATGAGGGCGCAGGCAGATTGGAGAATATAAACGAGCTTAAAACAACAATGCTGCAGTACGTTGAAGCAAATGGTGATGAAGCCTCGCTTTCAGGCTTTTTGGAGGAGATCAGCCTTTACACAGATATTGATAAACTTGACGAAAATGAGAATGTTGTTTCACTTATGACAATACACAGTGCAAAGGGTCTTGAATTTGGCACAGTATTCATAATCGGCATGGAGGACGGAATTTTTCCCGGTCTTCGCAGCATGAACAGCCTTGAAGATCTGGAGGAGGAACGCCGCCTTGCTTATGTTGCAATAACACGTGCAAAGAAAAAGCTTTATATGATACACGCAAAGCAGCGCATGCTTTTCGGCTCAACGAACCGCAATCTAATTTCAAGGTTTGCAAAGGAGATAAGTCCAGAGTATTATGAGCGTATTGACAGTACTGTCAAAACCTACGATGCTGACGAGAAGGATATAATCGTTCAAAGTGTGTCAAAGTACAGCCTGCAAAGCGAACTTGCAAATCGCAGGGTAGAGCAGTCAAAGAAGCAGCACGCTTCCGCAGATTTCGGAGTTGGGGAGCGCGTTAAGCATAATGTTTTTGGCGAGGGCACGGTAGTTTCAGTCAAAAAAATAAGCAATGATGCCATGCTTGAGATAGCGTTTGACTCAGTAGGCACTAAAAAGCTTATGGCAAATTTTGCGAAGATCTCTAAAATATAATAAAAAAGCTCCGTGATTAGGCAGGTAACGATACAGAAGTATTGTTACCCATGGGAGCAATTTACCCTTACTGACAATGTATGCCAATAAGGGTAAAGGCTCAGCCTTTGTGGAGCTTTTTTTACGGCAAATTATTGTTGTACCCTAATTTTTATTTTTTACTTTTTGAGTATTTAGACGCTTTTAAGCTAATCATTAACGTAAAGCTTGTGCGTTTTGGAACAATCCCTGTGTCGGCGGGGTATACGTGAATTTTAGCCATATTTTTTACTATGACGGCAACTGTTCCGATATAAAAATATACGCATTGCGTCGGGCATATTCCGAGCCTGAAAACGGTATTTCGATTATTTCCGAAAGGAGGTCATGGGAGAATGACCGAAAGAACTGCACTGATAGGACTTTTTCTGATATTTTTTTGGCACATATTATTCATGTCCAAGCTTGGGGAACCGATTTATTCCCGCAGAAAAACTGCGGTTATCTGGTCGGTCTCCATGGCGGTCATGCTGATAACGGGCTACATACTGATGTACACCGTGGGAATGAACAGAGGCGCGCCTATACTGTCAATTACCGCAATGCTTGTGGCTCTTATTGTTTTCTTTAAAACATCTTCCGACCCTCTGCCTAAAAAATGCTTTCTATTGGTAACATATTATAATTTTTTCTATATGATCGTGCAGTGCGGGTTCCTTTTTTCGGCAATGGTCTATGAACCAGACAGCGAACCGTATCAGAGATTGTCTATCATTATCAGGAACGTTATCCAGCTTATCACGTTTGTAACGTATTTCAAATATGTCCACCCTAAGCTGCGCGCCGTCAACGTGCGGCAGAACAGTGAATGGTGGTATCTCAGCGTTATTTCCGCGCTTTTTACGGTGATCTATATTACGCAGGCAATGATGGTAAACCGCGTATGGATGCTGCCCGCCTCATATACTCCTGTGCTGATTGCTATTTTTATTCAGGGTATTGCTACGTTTCTTGTTGTTTTCCGCACGATATCGTACATGAGCAAAACCGCCGAGGCGAGCCTTATGGAGCAGAACACGAAATTCCTGTCCGAGCAGATTGAACGCCTTATGCAGTCGGAAGAAAACACACGCAATCTCCGACACGATATGCGGCATTATGTGATAAATACCTCGGAGCTTATACGGTCGGGGGACACGGAGGACGCGCTGCGTTACCTAAACGCCTGGGACGGCGAACTGTCGGAAGCTTCCGTAAAACAGTACTGTTATAACCGCACCATTAACAATATCCTTTCGGCATACGAGAGGAAAACAGCCGCAGCTAATGCGGAGTATATATGCAAAGCAAGCGCTGCCGCCGATCTTCCCATAAAGGACGTGCATCTTGTGGCAATTCTTGCAAATTTGCTGGAAAATGCGCTTAACGGCTGTAAAGAGCTTGAATCTGAACAGCATGAGCAGCCGAAAATAGAGATATATATCCGTGAAAAAAACGGTAAGCTGATGATACTCTGCAATAATACATGCTCTGACAGTCTGGAAATCGCAGATAATCTGCCTAAAAACAAGGGTATAGGTATTTCCAGCGTATTGTCTGCTTGCGGTCACTATAACGGGAAGATAGATTATACGGTAAATGACGGCGTATGCTCCGTATGCGCGGTGCTTGAAATTTAAATTTTGTATATATCTAAGCTTTTACAAATACTTATTTATCTTGAGCGGTCTTTTTAGATATTATATTTGCTTGTAAATTTCAGCCATATACAAAATGTAAACCCTTTTTCCACATTTATGTGGAAAAAGGGTTGTTAAATTTACGCATTTTTTCACCTTTTCCACTATGTTTTCCACAATTTTTGAATTTTTTTTAATTTCAGGTATGGTTTTCCACATATTTTGTGTACTAAATGGTATAGAGTTGCACTAAACAGGCAAAAATACAAGTGTTGAAAAGCAGAAAGGATGTTACCGATTATGATAAAAGGCGTAAATAAAAGAGTTGTGGAGATTACAAGCACAGATAATGAATATTTTGAAAGAGCTGTTCTATACGTTCGTTCGGACAAGCTTGATCTGCCCTCAGCAAAACTGGAGGAAGAAGCAAGGGAGTATGTCGGCAGAATTGCTCCAAAGCGTGAAAGCGATGCTGTTTCGTTAATTTTAAAGCTTAGCCTTGCGGCTGCTTCTATCCTTGCGGTTACATTGGTAATTTATCTGATAATTTTTCTGTAAAATTTTTGTAATATGGTTGTGTTTTTTGCCGTAATGTGTTATAATTAATATGAATATATTTATGAATACGCTAAATATGTATTTTGGTTAAAATATGCGGAGGAAATTATGCCCTATTATGACAAAAAAACAAACGCCAAAAGAAACGATTATACACGTCCACAAAAAAAGCTTGAAAAAAATAATTTTATAGATAAGGACGAAAACGAAAGCAGCGGTCTTATAGCAGGAAGAAATCCTGTGATAGAGGCTTTAAAGTCAGGTAAAAGCCTTAACACCATTTTCGTCAGCAGCGAGGGTGGGGGAAGTCTTGGATTGATTTGCAGCATGGCTAAGGAAAAAGGTATTGTTGTAAAACAAGTCTCTGACTCAAAGCTTACCGCAATGTCCGGCGGAGCTTCACACCAAGGCGTTATTGCAAGCGGCGCGTGCGCTGAATATGTTACAGTAGAGGATATTCTTGCTGTTTCCGAAAAAAAAGGAACAAAGCCTTTTATCATAATCTGTGACGAGATCGAAGATCCGCACAATTTGGGCGCGATAATAAGAACAGCCGAAGCGGCGGGCGCAGACGGAATTATCGTTCCTAAGCGCAGAAGCGCTGCTCTTACAGAGACCGTTTTCAAAACCTCTGCGGGTGCGGCGAGTTGGCTCCCCGTGGCAAGAGTTCCAAATATTCCTGCGGTTATAGATACTCTTAAAGAAAACGGTGTATGGATATACGGCACGGACGCCAATGGAGAGGATTATACCAAATCTGACATGACGGGAAGTGTTGGACTTGTCATAGGTTCTGAGGGATTCGGCATCGGCAGGCTTGTAAGGGAAAAATGTGATTTTCTGTTAAAGCTGCCAATGTATGGTAAGATCACCTCGCTCAACGCTTCGGTAGCGGCGGGAATTTTTATGTACGAAACGGTCAGACAGCGCAAGGGCTGATCGGATTTACCGATGAATATTCAGAAATTATGAAAGGAGCGCTGAATTTGGCTGACGGAAAATACTCAATTGACGATATTCTTAATGAATATTCGGGCAATTCCGAGAAGGAAAATAAAAAAGCTTCCGATATAGATATTGATAATATTTTAAACAATTACGGAGAAAAGTCTGATAAAGCGTCAAGCCGGAATGACGGTGCAGCTGACATCTCAAGTCCTACATACGAACAGGAAAACAAGAACGTTGTCAGTGCACAGTCTGAAAATGCTGACGACAGTGATGATTTTACAAAAAAATACGGCAAGCTAACCCAAACTCTGAACTCTGTTCACGAAAAAAAGGCTGCGGAAAGCTACATTCCGGAGCCTAAGCCAAGCCGCTCCTTTTCGGAAAAAATGGAGCAGGCTGATATTTATGGTGATGCTGCACGTGATGAAGAAAAAGAAAAGGAACACAAAAGCGGTCTTTTCAAGCGTGAACCGCATAAAAAATCTGAACCGAAGCAGACTGTGGCTTCATCTTCCGAGCCGCCTATCCAAAGCGCAGCCGAGTCGCCAAAAGCTGTAAGCGACCCGTTTGAAAAGTATTCGGCAATTGAGGAAAAAAATCTTGACGAGATTCTCAATGAGTATTCCGACAAAAAGAAAAAAAGCGTAAAGCTTGAAAATACAGTTCACAGGGGCATAACTGATTTGTTCACACGGCTTATTCCGAAGCAGGATGACAGCGAAAAGGGTGTTACAGGAAATACTGAACTGCTTGACGGGATGATGAAAGCCAAGAAAGAACGCTTATCAAGAACGCAGCACATTGCCCCTATTGAGAGGACTTCAATTCTTGACATCGACCTTAATCTTGATGATAAAATTATTCAGGACACGTCTCAGATATCTGTTGATACCGAGCAGCATGAGCTTGATAAAATTTCTGCCCTGAAGGAACGCCGCAGCAAAAAAATCAAGGATTTTATTCTTGTAGGCGATGAGGAGGATGTTTCGGGTGAAGAAGTTGAAGACGATAATACCACTAAGGTAATTGACGATTTTGAAAGCTTTGACGATGCGGCTTCGATCGCTCATGATATTGCTCAGCTTAAAGGAAGTCTTATCCTTCGGCTTGTCGTGCTGATAGTATGCTTTGCGGCAAGCGCATATATTGCTGCCGCAAATGATACACAGAGTCTGCCTGTTATGGAGCTTCTTAATAAGCGTACTCAGACAAGCTCGTATCTTTTTGTAAATGCCATTCTCGGTCTGCTTGCCGCTTTTTCAAGCTACACGGTAATTTCATGCGGTCTGTCAAAAATTCTTTCTCTCAAGGCGGACTGTGACAGCCTATGTGCAATTTCGACTGTAACTTCGATCGTTACTTCCATGATAATGTTTGCAAATGAAAATCTGATAAAAGGAAGCTTTGTTCACATTTATGTACCTGTTGCGATAGCTTCTCTCCTGTTCAATACCATAGGCAAGCTCTTGATAGTAAGCAGGACGCAGCGCAGCTTTAGATTTGTTTCGGGAAGCAGCGAAAAATACGCGATTTTTCCTGTTGCAGATGAAGAGACGGCGCAAAGCTTTACCCGCGGAACCTTAAGGGACTTTCCGAACCTTTCAGCAATGAGAAAGACCGAGTTTTTATCTGAATTTCTTAAAACCTCTTATGCAAATGACAGCACAGACAGCTTCTGCCGAATTTTCACACCTGTTGTACTTGCTGTGGCAATAGTTATAGCTGTAATAGCTGGCATTGTCAGCGGTCCCAATCATGGATCTTCTTCTGCTATTTATATCGGCATTTCCGTTTTTGTGGGTGTTATTTCAATATGTACGGGATTTTCGATGATGCTTGTTGTAAACGTCCCGATGATGAGGGCTGAAATTAAGGGTGCGGAAAATCAGGGTGTTGTTTTGGGCTTTGACTGCATAGAAGAATTTGCTGATACAAACAGCGTTCTTGTTGACGCAAATCAGCTTTTCCCTCAGGGAAGTGTTAAGCTTGCTGCAATAAAGGTTTTTTCCGATACACGGATAGACGAAGCTATCGTTGAGGCGGCGAGCCTTACTACACAGGCGGGAAGCATACTGAAAAATATGTTTTATGATATTATTGCTGGAAAAACAGAGCTTCTTAATCCTGTGGAAAGTTATATTTTTGAGGATTCGATGGGGCTTTGCGGATGGATCAATAACAAGAGAGTGCTTCTCGGCAACAGGGAGCTTATGGTAAACCACAGCATTGAGGGAATGCCCCCTCTTACAAAGGAAAAGGAGTACACCGAAAATGGCAGAACGGCGGTTTATCTTTCAATATCCGGAGAGCTTTCGGCTATGTTCCTTGTGGAAATAATCCCTACCTTGGAGGTTGCACAGGCATTGCAGGATTTGCAGAAAAATGATGTTTACGTTATGATACGGTCGGTGGATTCAATAGTGTCAATAAACCGTCTGTCGGAGCTTTTTGAGATTTCTCCGGAATATCTGAAGCTGATACCGTTTAGGGTTCACGAGCAGTTCAACGAGGTAACGTCCTATCAGGTAAATCAGCGTGCATCGCTGGCTTGCTCGGGAAAATTCTCTGCATTTGCTTCACTTATTTTAAGCTGCAGGCACATGAAGGGCACAATAAATGTTGGCATAGGTATTCAAGCGGTTTCAATGCTTTTGGGCATAATAATATGCCTTGTTATGGTAATTTTAAGCAGCTTTCAGGAGCTATCGGTATCAATGTTTTTGGCGTATAATTTTATATTTACGGCGGTACTCGTGATTTTCCAGCTTTTGAGGAAAAATTAAAAAATGTCCCGAAATTTTATTTGAATTTCGGGACATATTATTTCAGACAACAATGTTTTTTTCTGTAAAAATTTTTTTAGCTGTAAAAACAGCGTTAAGTACTCTTGGGAAGCCTGCGTATGGAATACACTGCAAAAAAATCGCTATGATTTTTTCAGGCGGAATACCTGTATTAAGCGCGCCGTTGATATGCACTTCAAGCTGCGGTTCACAGCCGCCAAGGGTAAGCAGGCTTGCCAGCGTTACTATTTCTCTCTCCTGCAAGGACAGTTCGCTGCCCGAATAAATATCGCCGAATGCAAACTCTACAATATATTTTCCCAAATCGGGACAAATATCGTCAAGAGACCTTATAACTGCTTCTCCTTTACTTCCGTCCACCGCGGACAGATTTTCCAGACCCTTTGCGTATCTTGATTTTTCCATAATATCAATTCCTTTCAAGAATTATTGCTTTTCAGCATTTTCAGTATAATTCTTAAACTATGCTTTAAGTCAATAAACAAATTGTTAATTTTAGGAGTAAAAAATGACTATAGGAAAATTTTCACAAATAACAGGCGTAAGCTGTTCCGCATTAAGATATTATGAAAACAAGGGACTTATTCGTGTAAATCGCGACGCTGCGAACCGCAGAGATTATTTCGAAAACGACGTTGAATGGATAAAATTTCTGCAAAAGCTAAAAAATACAGGAATGAGCCTGAGGGATATGAAGCATTACTCCGATCTGCGTTATGAAGGAAATTCAACCATTGCCGAAAGACTTGATTTGCTCAAAAAGCACAAGCTTTATGTTAGTGAACAGCTTGAGAAATGGCTGGAGTATTCACAAAATTTAGACGATAAAATTGAATGGTATAGGAGTCACCTGACCTAAAAATCCGCTTTGCCAAAACAAAGCGGATTTTTGTTGTTATTTTTTGTTTTCCATATTCTCAACCGAAGCCTTTATAAAGTCCGCGAAAAGCTTTTGCGGCTTGTTTGGTCTGGACTTGAACTCGGGGTGGAACTGAACTCCCACAAACCAAGGGTGATCCTTTATCTCCACAATTTCAACAAGTCTTTCGTCGGGGGAAATTCCCGCAATAGTCAGACCTGCGTCCTGAAGCTGCTTGCGGAACGCGTTGTTGAACTCCCAGCGGTGGCGGTGTCTCTCGTAGATAAGCGGCTCGCCGTATACCCTCGCGGAGATCGTTCCCTCCGTAAGCTTGCAGGGATAAAGTCCCAAACGCATTGTGCCGCCCTTTTCGGTAATGGTTTTCTGATCCTCCATAATGTCGATAACAGGGTGTTCCGTATCGCCGAATTCGGTGGAATTTGCGTCTTTAAAGCCGAGAACATTTCTTGCGTACTCAACAACAGCCATTTGCATACCGAGACATATACCGAAAAACGGAATTTTATTTTCTCTTGCATATCGTATGGACTCTATCATGCCCTCGATACCGCGGTCGCCGAAGCCGCCGGGGACAATAATTCCGTCACATTCTTTAAGCATTTCCGAGGCGTTTTCAGAGGTTATTTCCTCGGAATTTATCCATTGAATGTCTACCTCTGCTCCGCAGTTTATTCCGCCGTGACGGAGAGCCTCCGCAACGGAGAGATAAGCGTCGTGGAGAACAACGTACTTGCCCACAAGACCGATAGTAACTTTCTTATCGGCAGCCTTTGTACGATTTACCATATCTATCCATTCTGTAAGATCAGGTTTTTTATTTTCAAGACCCAAATGATGGCAAACAACGTCCGCAAGACCCTCTTTTTCAAGCCAAAGGGGTACTTCATAAAGTGAGGGAGCAGTAAGGTTCTGAATAACGTCGCAGCTTCTGACGTTACAGAAAAGAGCTATTTTGCTTCGCATATCTTCGGGAATTTCCTTTTCGGAACGGCATACGATTATATTCGGCTGAATGCCGATAGAAAGCAACTCCTTTGTGGAGTGCTGTGTAGGTTTTGATTTAAGCTCCTCCGAGCCTGCAATGTAGGGGACGAGAGTAACGTGAATGTACATCGCGTTCTCCCTGCCAACTTCGGTAACGACTTGACGGATAGCTTCAAGAAACGGTGTGGACTCAATATCGCCAACTGTACCGCCGATCTCGGTTATAACAATGTCGGTGTTGGTCTCCTTGCCTACCTTGTAGACCCGTTCCTTTATCTCGTTGGTAATATGAGGAATAACCTGCACCGTGCCGCCTAAGTAATCTCCGCGGCGTTCCTTTGTAAGAACATTCCAGTAAATTTTTCCCGTAGTAACGTTTGAGTTTACCGACAGATTTTCGTCAATAAAACGTTCATAGTGTCCCAAGTCGAGGTCGGTCTCCGCGCCGTCGTCGGTAACGAACACCTCGCCGTGCTGATAGGGGGACATAGTTCCGGGGTCAACGATTTATGTACGGGTCAAATTTTTGTATCGTAACACGGTAGCCCCTCGCTTTAAGAAGCCGTCCCAAGGAAGCGGCGGTGATACCCTTGCCAAGTCCCGAAACAACTCCGCCTGTTACGAAAATATACTTTATCGGCATAGTTTTTCCTCCTAATAGAGATAAATGGATATAATTGTTGATCGTTCCGCTTTAAGAGTTTAAGAAGCAAGATACAAGAACTTTTTGTGCTACGCACTTTTTGCACTTGCTTTAAGGTCTTAAAACATTATTAGATTTTATTATAACATTTTTTTGTCGGAAAAGCAAGTAAAATTTTATATTTCATAAAATTTAATAATTCCTCATTTATAGCTTGAACGGCAGACCTCTTTTTTATTTCAAAAAATACCATAAAATTCATAATTTTGTAAAAAAAAAAAAAAAAGATTGTTCACCAATACGACTATAGGTTATTATATAATTAGTTCAAGCTGCCGCAGATAATGTATGCGGCTAAATTTTTTTGAGGTGTTGAATATGAAAACAAAATCAATTGCTATGGTACTTATAATTTTGATGTCTATATGTTTGGCAGCCTGCGAGGACGAGAGAAATGTTCCTGCTTACGGCACAGGCTTGGAGGAGAATGTCAGTACATATGTTAGGCATAATCTTTCACCTACTGCACCCGTAGAGACAGAACCCGTTGCTCCTGTTGAAGCATATATTTACAATGCTTTTACTGGTTACTCTGACGAAATCGGCGAATATGTTGCTGTGACTGTTGTTGTAACTAATAACACAGGAGAGACTCAGGAAACTGTAGCTCTTACTGGTGTTAATGTTGTCGACTCTCTTGGTAGAGATTTGGTACCATGCATGTTCAATGTCATTGACACTGAATACGATGACCTTTTTAAAGAAATTCCTATGGGAGAACAGGAGTTTGGGATTCATGTATTTGCGAGCGCTTCATTGGATTTCACTCTCAATGGAATTGAGTTCATCGACATATCTCTTCAGTCTGGATACGTTGATGGTGTTCTCGACACAAGACGGTTCTATCTGACAGAAGAATAATTTTACATAAGCATATTTACGAAAATCCTAATAACTTTTTGGGTTTATGCACTTTTATTAAAATTTTCCCAAAAAACACTTGAAATTCAAAATAAAATGTTGTATAATATTAACGTATATTTGTATTTCAATTAATTTTGTTAGGAGTTGTGTTGAAATGAGACTTGTTACACGTTCGGATTTTGACGGACTTGCCTGCGGCGCATTGTTGAAAGATGTAGGAGTTATAGACCACTGGAAATTTGCCCACCCCAAGGACTTGCAGGACGGGCTTATAGAGATCACCGAGGACGACTGCCTTGCAAACGTGCCATATGTTGAGGGCTGCGGACTTTGGTTCGACCACCATTCAAGCGAATTCGAGCGCAACCAGCTTGAGGGTAAGTACAGAGGCGAAAGCCGTATCGCTCCCTCATGTGCAAGAATTATTTACGATTATTACGGCGGCAAGGAGCGTTTCGGTCACTATGACGATATGATGGTAGCTGTTGACAAGGTAGACAGCGGCAATCTTACACGCGAGGAAATTCTCAATCCTACGGGCTGGATTCTTGTGGGTTTCCTTATGGACCCAAGAACAGGCTTGGGACGGTGGCGTAATTTTACCATTTCCAATTATCAGCTCATGGAAAAGCTTATCGACTGCTGCCGTACCATGAATACGGACGAAATTCTTTCTCTGCCCGATGTAAAGGAAAGGATTGACATTTACATGGAGCAGACCGAAAAATTCAAGGAAATGGTAAAGGCTCACACAAGGGTTGAAAAGGACGTTATCATCAGCGACCTCCGTGGTGTAGACCCGATTTATTCCGGCAACCGTTTTCTTATTTACAGTCTTTACCCCGATCAGAATATTTCCGCATGGATAGTAAGCGGAAAGGGCGGTCAGGGCTGCAGCGCGGCTGTGGGTTACTCCATACTTAACCGTACCTCAAACGTAAACGTTGGCAAGCTTATGCTGAAATACGGCGGCGGCGGACACAGGGCTGTGGGTACTTGTCAGTTTACCAATGAAAATATGGAGACAGAACTGCCTAAAATGCTTGACGAGCTTATTAATTACAAGGAATAATACATATTTAATTGAGACTTGTCAATTATTGTTATTGACAAGTCTCAATGTAAAATTTGGAGGATTTTTCATGATACTTTGCATTTGCAATGCTTCGTGCAGGGAGTGACGGACTTCACGGAGCGAAACTGAATTCGTCAAGCCTTGCACTTTGTGGTAAAAATTACTATTACTAAAGGAGCAAGGTAAAATGATAAAAACTATAAAAGAACTTAAAAGCTTTATAATTCTATGGCTTACCCAGTCCCTTTCGGGTTTGGGCAGCGCAATGACAAATTTTGCGCTTGTAATATGGTTGTATGGTGAAAGCGGCTCGGCATTGTCCACCGCTTTGCTGACAGTCTGCTCTTACGCGCCGTATGTTGTTATGAGCATTTTCGCGGGTGCGCTCAGCGACAGGTGGAACAAAAAGGTGACTATGCTTGTCTGTGACAGTATTGCGGCGGCTTGCACGGTTACAGTGCTTGTTCTGCTGAAAACTGGAAACCTCGCGGTTTGGCACTTGTACATTCTCAACGCCGTGAACGGGCTTATGGGGACGGTGCAAAATCCCGCCGCAGAGGTTGCTGCAACGCTGCTTACCCCAAAGGAGCATTATCAGAAAACAAGCGGTATGTATTCCTTTTCAAGCTCGCTGACAACAATTCTTACACCGGTTTTTGCTTCGGCAATTGTGGGATTTGCAGGGATCGGGGCGGTAATTGCTTTCGATTTGGCAACCTTTGCGGCGGCGTTTTTTGTGCTGTTATTCTTTATAAAGATCCCCGAACCGGAGAAAAGTCCCGAAAAGTCCGAAAGCATTCTAAAAACGACTGCGGACGGACTTTCCTACCTGCGGTCAAACAAGGGTATCCTGTGGCTGATAATGTTTATGGCTGCGATAAATTTTATTGCGTCAATTTATGAGGCTGCGCTGTCGCCAATGATCTTGTCTTTGGCTGACGAAACCTCGTTGGGTATAGTAAACGCCTGTATCGGCGCGGCAAATTTTCTCGGCAGCTTTATTGCAATGGCAGCCCCCGCTCCCAAAAGCAGGATAAGAGTAATTTGCGGCTGTCTGCTGTTTTCCATGAGTACTGAAAATTTTTTCTTAGCCTTTGGAGGAAGCACTCTTTGGTGGAGTATTGGCGGAATTCTCGGGTGGATAGTTATTCCGCTGATGAACGCCAATATGGGAGTTATTATGCGGACGGCTGTTCCTCCCGAAATGCAGGGGAGAGTGTACTCAACGAGAAGTACCTTGCAGTTTTTTACAATTCCCGTGGGTTATTTCCTTGGCGGATTGCTCGTGGATAAGGTTTTTGAACCGTTTATGTCATCAGTTCCCAAAGATAGTATTTTGGTTATGCTGTTCGGAGGTGAAAAAGGTTCAGGTGCAGCACTGCTGTTTTTTGTGATTGGAATTTTGGGAGTTGTTGTTTGCCTTATTTTCAGAAAGGTACGATATATAAGAGAGCTTGAATAATGATTTAATGTCCCCGTTTCCTTTCAGGTCGGGGACATATTGTAATATGATTTGAATTATGATTAATTTTTCAAAGAATTGTTACTGAATTGTAGGTTTGTCAATGAAGCGTTACAAAGATTTCAGAAAACTACGCCGAAAGTTAAGAAAGCCTTAACATAATCGGCAGGAGATTTCCAATTAAGAGGACGCATAGGGAAATTATTGTAATTTCTGCTGTGAACAGCAAGCTGCTTTTTAAAATCCTCAAACGAATAAAAAGTGTGAGTGGCATAAAAATATTCGTTATCTTTTCTGTGGGAACGCTCTACCTTGCCGTTATGTCTTGGCGTGTAGGGTTTGATAAGCTTGTGTCTTATCCCACACTGTTTGAGGCGCGCCTCAAACAGTGTGGGAGTGGGATTTTCAGAGTTTCCGAGACGCTTGGTAAACTCCTGTCCGTTATCGGTCTGAACACACTCAACAGGAAATTTAAAGGCTTTGAGCATATGCTCAAAAATACGGCCGAGCTGTATGAACTGTGTTCCTCAAACGCTTCAAGATAGCGATAGCGTGAATATTCATCAATTGCTGTATACTGATAGAACTTTTTGCCTTCAGCCTTAGCGTCGCCCACAATGCAGGCGGCGGGAACTACCTTAACGTCTATCTGTACGCGCTGACCCGGATAAAGCATTTTCTCATACGGTTTTGGTATATATTTCGGATTTGGCGGCTTTACCGGAGTGAGATTTAGTCTTTTCAGCACTCGCCACAGCGATGTTATAGAACGTGTATATCCTTTTTGACGAAGCTTTACCCAAAATACTACCAATCCTGTGTGCATATTGCGTTTTCTCATATCCTTTATCAGCTTGATTTCTTCGGCAGTGTGCTGATTAGGGTGACTGTGCGGTCGATGCGAACGATCTTTCAGTGACTCCAATGTACCGTCATATCGTTTTTTCCAACGATAGATGAATTGTCGGCTTACATTGTATCTGCGGGATGCTGCTGTTACTCCTTTTTTCATAGAATATTCTATTATGGCTTGACGGCGGCGGGTGATTTGTGTTACAGTATTCATAGCGGATCTGCTGACCTCCTGTTGCTTTTATTTCTCGCAACTTAACTGTAACACTGGTTTGGCTTTTCCGCTACTCTTTTTTTACTTTTGTTACGCTTCTATTGTAAGCCTACACGAAAAGCTGAAAATACATAAAAAAAGCCCTTGACATATTTATCAAGAGCGTGTATAATAAATAGAGGGTAAATCGGTAAACGGTGACTCCCCTTTTAATAAGTTGCTACTAAAAATAGTCGCCTTATGTAGGAGTTAGGCGGCTATTTCTTTTTATTGCTGTTCTGCACTATCTGAATGATGTTGCAAATAACAAGTAATAAAGTTAAAAACTCGTTCCAAGTCATACAGCTCACCCCCCTTTCGGGGAGAAGATTTCACCGCTTACCGCTTGCTTCGATAAACCCTCTAATTGACATAATACTACATTTTCCTAGCTTTGTCAAGGATTTTTTTATTTGTGATGTGGACACACAGCGCATATTA
>JAAGKN010000332.1_pt1 | contig 90564 bp, 88 predicted proteins | sample 6206371 | NCBI WGS metagenome assembly JAAGKN01 (sample SAMN11533720, study PRJNA540317) | gut metagenome | isolation source: fecal pellets from male and female animal of same cohort | host: Peromyscus leucopus | place: USA:CA | collected 2017 | reverse complement strand
TTTTTATATTTTTTTTTTTTTTTTTTTTTTTTTTTTTTTTTTTAGTTTTTTTTTTTTTTTTTTTTTTTTTTTTTTTTTTTTTTTTTTTTTTTTTTTTTTTTTTTTTTTTTTTTTTTTTTTTTTTTTTTTTTTTTTTTTTTTTTTTTTTTTTTTTTTTTTTTTTTTTTTTTTTTTTTTTTTTTTTTTTTTTTTTTATTATTCTATTTTTTATTTTTTTTTTTTTTTTTTTTTTCATTTTATTTTCCTCCTGTACACTTAAATCATAACAAAAAAATTATTTAAGTGCAATAAATATGACATATATAAGCACAATTTTGGTACTTTGCCATAGAATATGATGAAAGCAAATAAAAAGGAGGAATTAACATGACTAATTGTGGATCATCTTGTGGATCATCTTCAGCGATCATACTTGTATTATTTATACTTTTAATCATTATTCTTGGTGCTTGGATTTAAGGAGGTGTTTTGAATGTCTTGTCCTAATGAAACTGTTGTAACAACTTGCTGTAGCAATAATAATAGCAATAGAGGTACAGGAAATGGTTATTTAGTTATTATCATTTTATATATCTTACTTGCTATTATAATTGGCGGAGCATTATTTTATTAAGAGAGGGAAGTATACCTCTTTTTCTTTTGGTTAATACTAGTAGTGGTGATTTTATGTTTTATTATCTGAATATGTATTTTATAGGTTGTTTTTTAGGATATATGTTAGAGACTGGAATGAAGACTTTTTTTAAACCACATATGAATAATGGTATTTTATATGGACCTTGGATTCCTGTTTATGGATTTGGAATAGTACTAGCTAGTTTTGTAACTAATAAAGTTTTTAAAATGAAAATAAGTAATAGGTCTAAATTTATTATTTCCTTTTTAGTGTTATTTATTACAATTACTATTGTTGAACAATTAGGAGGAGTTTTAATTGAAAAAGTATTTCATAGAACTTTTTGGAGTTATGAGAGCAAGAGATTTAATTTAGGTCCTTATATATCATTAGAAATGAGTTTACTTTGGAGTTTTTTATCATTGTTATTTGTTTGGGAATTAAAACCACTTCTAGATGTTTATATAAAAAAAATACCAAAAATATTAACGATAATATTACTTGGTATTCATTTGATTGATGCAATTTTTACTTGGTTAATTTAGCATATATTTCATCAATGTCTTCTAATAAGTCTTTATTAGAAACTTCTTTATACTCATCATTTTTATAACGAGGAGTTAGATGAAAATGAAAATGTTGAACCATTGGTCCATAGAAATTGTTTTGAACAATAGTTAGTCCATCACAATTTAGCTTTTCCTTTAAAAGGGGATAAAGCTTTTCTTTTGCAAGGCGATAAGCATGAGTAATAAACTCTTCATCAATTTCTAATAAGTTTTCTTGGTGTTTTTTAGTAACTACTAGTAAGTCTCCATTAGTATTAGGGTCGATGTCTAAAAATACTTTTGCTATATCATCTTCATAAATAGTTTTTGCAGGTATTTCACCTTTCATAATTTTACAAAATAAACAGTCATTCATATTATTCCTCCTAATTTAAATATTTATATTTAATTTTACTTTGTTTTAAAATTAATGAATTGTTATCATTTATTATATCATCTATAATTTGTTCTTTGTAAGGGTTATTGATAAAATCTGTTGTTAAATTTGTTATTTTTATTGATTCAGTTATATCATTTTTATTGGTTATTGTTATTTCAAAGTATTTTGGAATTATATTTTTAGAACTAATTTGAATTAAAAAATTATTTATTGTATTGGTTATTTCTTTTGAAGACCAGTTATTAATAGTTAATTCTTCTTTTACAATGTAGAATTTTAAACTTAGAAGATCATCTTCGTTAATAATTCTTTCTTGAACTTTGGTTGTATAGTTATCTAAAGTTGATATTATTTCGATATTACATGATAGAGTGGTTTTATTTGATATTTCTTTTTTTAATTGTTTCTCTATATTTGATAGTAAGCTATTTCCTTTTAAATAATCTTTCTTATAAGTATCAGTTATTTTTTTATTTTTGTAGTAAACATAAAAATAAAGATTTTTATTTTTCTTAGATGTTACTTTTACTGTGTATGTTGATTTATCAAATTTAATTTTATCAATGTTAATACTGTTTTTTATATCACTATAATTTGTATTAACATATTCATTAATTTTCGTTTGGATTTTAGGTGCTAGTAATGGACCTGCTTTTTCTGTTACGACAATTACACCAAACGCTACAAATATTATAAGGAAAAAGATACTTCTAATTATCATTAATTGTTTTTGTTTCTGCATTTTACCACCATATTTATTTTATCTTATTAATTAGAAGAATGCAATTTTATAATTATAGTATTTTATTTGAAAAAGCTATTGTTTCAATTTGTTTTTTGTGATATATTATTAGATAGATTAGAATAGAAGGATAATTGGGTGGTGTTTTTATATGCAAATACAAAAGGGTATAGTAAAATACAAGGATCGTAGTGATATTGTTTGTAATTATGGAGTAACTGAAGATGGCAGACAATACTATTTTTTAGACGAAACAGATACTAAAAAGTTTAGTAATGGTAATAGAATTGCTAGTACATTATTAGTTGAAGCAATTGATCCTATGGTTAAGGCAAGCAACGTTGGTGTTATTGATGAAAATGGTAATGTTGTTGTACCGTTTGATAATAAGACAATTAAACCAGTTAATGATGACATAATTTTAGTTGAAAAAGCTCAACCAGTTAGTAAAAGTGTTATAGATGCTATTGCATTAAAGAGTGATCCATCTTTTGCTACTCAGTTAGTCTCAACACCTGCAACTATTAAAGAACGTTTGAATGCTAAGATGGGAGCAGATGGTCGTTATTTCTTTAATGATCAATTTTCTGAGGCTACAGTATGTGATATAAATGGTAATAATTTAGTTAATGATGAATATTTTAGTTTTATTGGAATGGGTAATGGTAAGTTGTATTTTAGTAAGAATACAATTGATAGTGAAATAACTGAATATTCTATATTGCCTCCAGAAGTACAGAGTGATGTTACTCCAGCTAGTGATACTAATGAGATTGATGTTAGTGGTGTTGAAGTTTCAAAAGATACTGTTGAAGATGCTTTAACAAATGCTGTAGAGCAAGATACTGCTGTTTCAGAAAATACAGAAGCTAGTGATAGCATCGCTGTTGCAGATATAGCTCCACCAGTTGAAGAAAATATTGTTCCAAACATTCCTCTTGCAGAACAAGTTCAAAGTAGTGTTGGTATTGGTAATATTGAGATTCCTAGTATTTCTGCGGATGATGAAGAAGAAACTACTGAAGTTACTAACGATAACACAGGTTTTGCTCCAGAAGTTGGTGAAATTCCAGATGTTGGTAGTTTAGGTGAAGACAATGATTCTGATGATAAAAGTGAGTCTACAGATGAAGAAGAATCAGATGTAACTAATGATGATTCTATGTCAGAAAATGAAGAAAAAGAAGATACAACAGAAGAAAATGAATCTGATGTTACTTCAGAAGAAGAATCTGAAACTGATGAAAATGAGTCTGAGGATACGTCAGAAGATGAAGTTGATAATGTTGATGTAGAAGACAATGATGAAACTGAAATTTCTGATAAAGAGGAATCTGAAACTGATGAAAATGAACCTGAGGATACTTCTGAAGAAGAAACAGAAAAGGTGGACTCAGAGTTAAAAGATAATAGCGAAGTTGAAAATTCTTCCGAAGAAGAGGAAAAAATAGAAAAATCCGAAACTGAGAAGGAAACTGAAGAAGTTGATGGCAAGGTAGAAACTGATGATAGTTCTGCAGAAGACGATTCAGTAGAAGAAAGTAAGGATGAATTAGAAGAAAAGGTACTTTCGCAAGAGCTCATAGATAGTTTGACTAATTTAGCAAATAATTCTGATGAAAGTAAAGAAGATGATACTACTGTTGAAGATGAAGAAGAAGTAGTAGTGGAAAAAGATGATGAATCTGTAAATAAAAAAGAACTTGATGATGAAAAAGATGTTGTTGAGAAAGAAAATAAAAAGAAAAAGTCTGATAGTGAAAAAGAAATTGAATTAGATTTGGATTTTGGTAATTTTGAAACTTCAAAAATTGATGTTAATGAGAGTAATGAAGATATAGAGGACGAAATTGATGACGATGATTTGGACATTGATGTTTCAGGCTCTATTGATGATTATATAGATGATATGGATATAGCGAAAAAAGAAATTTCAACAGAAATTGATAGGGACTTTGATAATTATAAGAACTTAGATGAAGATATATTTAAGGATTCTATATTAAAAGCTGATAAAATTATGGGTAATTATATGGATAATTTTGATAGAAGTAATTTTGTTTCTTCCGCTAGACGTTCTAGTAGAGATACAATTATGATGGATGTTGCTAATTCAATGGCTAATCTTATAAAACAAAATAAAGAACAAAGAAATGTAATCAATAGATATCAAGAAAGATATGAGAAACTTGGTGCGGCCAGAAGAAGTCTTGCTGATAAAGCAGAAGTACAAGAACAAAAGATTGAAGTGTTAACAAGTAAAATTAGAACTATGGAAGCTGCAATGGCTAAGTTAGAATCTAAAAATCAATCTTTGGAGAGTAAAGTTCGTGATCAAGAAAAGTTGATTGCTGCTCAATCTAATGAAATAAATGAATTGAGACCACAACTTGCTGGTAAGGAAGATTTAGTTAAAGTTTTGGCTGATGCTCAAGTGTTACTTGGACAAGATAATTCATACGGTTATGATTATGGTGATTCTTATTATAAGAATGTAGCTTAAGATAATTTAGAAGGAGTCTATGGACTTCTTTTTTCTTTTGACAATTGCTGTTAATTTTTTTGTAATATTAGTACTTTTGTGGTAAAATAATAATGATTTTAGAGATGGAGATGGACTGAATGTTGGAAATTAAAGATATTAGTTGTTCTATTAAAGATAGTGATATGAAAATACTTGAAGATTTTTCTTTACAGATAAAATCAGGAGAAGTACATGTAATTATGGGACCTAATGGTACAGGAAAGAGTACTTTATCTAAAGTTATTATGGGTCATTATAAGTATGAGGTTAATTCTGGTGATATTTTGCTGAATGGTGAAAGTATATTAGATTTAGATGTTTCAGAAAGAGCTAAACGTGGTTTATTTCTATGTATGCAAGATCCAACTGTGATTGAAGGTGTTAGCAATAGTGAATTTCTAAGAACAGCTAGAGGTTCTATTACTGGGGAGAAAGTTAATCTTTATACATTTATTAAAGATATGGAGAAGTCAATGAGTGATGTAGGACTTGATTCTAGTATGTTGCATCGATCTTTAAATATGGGATTTAGTGGTGGAGAAAAGAAGAAAAATGAAATATTACAAATGAAATTTTTGAAACCTAAATATATAATTTTAGATGAATTAGATTCAGGACTTGATGTAGATAGTTTAAAAATAGTATGTGAAAATATAAATGAATATTTAATTGAAAATAAAGAAGCCTCACTACTTATAATTACTCATTACCCTAGAATTTTAGAATATTTGAAACCTGATTATGTTCATATTCTTAAAGATGGCAATATTAAAAAGACTGGAGATATGTCTTTAGCATTTGAAATAGAAAAAAACGGTTATACTAGAATTGATGCAATGATTGGAAATGATATTAATGAGTAAAGTATTATATGTATTAGACAATAACGAAGATAAAGAATATAAATATAATATATGTGAAGATACTATAATCTATCATTTTTCAATTAATAGTAGCAGTAGAGTAGTAGTCAATTTGGTTACAGAAGGAGTTACTTTGTATTATTATTATAATAATATTAATTATGATGATAATGAATTTAATATTAAGATTAATCATATACAAAGCAATACTCATAGTGAAATTTATAATCATGGAGTTAATGTTTTTAATAATAAACTTACATATTATGTAGACGGAAGTGTTCCTAAAAACAGTAGTAAATGTATTTGTAATCAAGACAATCAGATTATTAATATGGATAATGGTAAAAGTACAATATTACCAATACTTTTAATTGATAATTATGATGTTGATAGTAATCATTCAGCATATATTGGAAAATTTAGAGATGAAGAAATATTTTATTTAATGAGCCGTGGTATTTCTAGAAGTCTTGCTAATAGATTATTGTTACAAGGATTTTTAATTAATAGTGATAGTATTGAATTAGAAAAAATAAATGAATTTGTTAATGAAATTGAAAATATATAGGAGGTGATGATAGTGAATCGTGAAGATTTTCCAATGTTAGAGTCAGGAATTATTTATTTTGATAATGGTGCAACTACTTTAAAACCTAAGTGTGTAGTTGATGTTATGGATAAATATTATTTAGAGCATACTTCTAATATTCATAGAGGAGATTATGATGCTGCAATTATAACTAATAATTTATATGATAATGTGCGTAAGATTGTTGCTGATTTTATTAATTGTGATGCTAATAATTGTATTTTTACTAGTGGTACAACAATGTCTTTAAATATGGTTGTCTTTGGCTTTATGAAAAAACGTTTGAAAAAAGGTGATGAAGTACTTCTTAATAAAGCAGAACATGCAAGTGATGTTTTACCTTGGATAAAGTTAAGTGAAGAGATTGGAATTATAATTAAATATGTTCCTTTGACTGAGGATTATGAGTTAACTTTGGATAGTATTAAGAAGGCTGTTACAGAAAAAACTAAAGTTATATCACTTGCTCATGTTAGTAATGTTGTTGGTGATGTTCGTGATATTGAAGCTATTGGTAAGTTCTGTCAGGAAAATAATATTTTATTTAATGTTGATGGAGCTCAAAGTGTTCCACATATGAAAGTTGATTTTAAAAATAGTAATATTGATTTTTTGAGTTTTTCTGGACATAAGATGTGTGGACCTACAGGAGTTGGTGTCTTAGTTGGAAAAAATGAATTATTGGAAGAGATGGAACCATTGATGTATGGTGGTGGAATGAATAGTTTCTTTGAGGAGGACAATTCATATGAATTAAAGCCAGTTCCTACTAGATTTGAGGCAGGTACAACAGCAATAGCAGAAGTTATTGGTCTTGGTGAGGCAATTAAGTATTTAATGAATATTGGAATGGATAAAATTCATGAGCATGAAATGAAGTTAAAGAAATATTTTATTGAAAGTACTAGAGATATTCCAAATTTGATAATTTATAATAAAAATAGTGATAGTGGAATAGTTGCTTTAAATATAGATGGTGTTTTTGCTCAAGATACATCAGTTTATTTGAATCATTATAAAATAGCGGTTAGAGCAGGAAATCATTGTGCTAAGATGTTAAAAGATGAAATAAATATTAAGAATACTGTTAGAATTAGTATGTATTTATATAATAACTATGAAGATATAGATAAGATTGTTGAGGTGCTTAAGAATAGTAAAGATATTTTTAAAATTGTTTTGTAGGAGTATTTATGGATGATAATTTAAGAAGAGAGATTATACTTGATAATTATCAGGAACCTATGAATAGGGGACTGATTGAAGATGATGGTTATTTAAGAGTAAATACTAATAGTGAAAGTTGCATTGATAATTTAGATTTTATGATGAAAGTAGAAGATGGAATAATAAAAGATATTAGATTTGATGGTGAGGCTTGTGCTATTAGTACTTCTGCTACTTCAATTATGATTAGGAGTTTAATTGGTAAAAAGGTTGAAGAGGCTAGTGAAATCATAGATAACTATAGGTTTATGATAAATGAAGAAGATTATGATGATAGTATTTTGGGAGAACTTAATGTTTATGATACAATATGTAAACAACCAAATAGAAAAAATTGTGCACTTTTACCAAGTGATGCGATAAATAAAATGTTAGGGGAATTAGGAAATGAAAGAAATAAATAAGATAAGTGTAGATAAGTTAAGATTAGTAGCTTTAAAGTATTATAGTAGAAGTGATAATGGTGTTGAATATACAAGTGCTCTTTCTTATGCTTTTGTAGTAAAGACTGATGAAGGAAAGTATGTTAATCCTTTTGCATTGGAAGAGAATTATCCAGTGTTTGAAGCAGCACCTTTTACTAATATTAGTTCAGCTAGTAATTGGGAAGAGTATGGTTATAAACTATTTTTGGCTAACGATGTTGATAGGACTGGTCCTTGTTATGTTTCATATGGAGATAATCTTAAGGATATTTTTAGTGGAGATACAGTAACAATTGAAATGTTAAGAGAATATATGGTTAAAAGTAAGGCCTATTTTAAAGATAGAAGTAAATTTTATAAGGATAGTATTAAGAAGTATCCTTTAGCTACACTAAAGAATTACTTTGAAGATAAAGAATCAGAAGCAAAATTGATTGAATTCTTTGAAGAAAGAGGAGTACAATTACAAAAAGTAAGGTGATTTAATGGAAATTGTTGGAATTGATGCAGAAAAGGTTAAAACTATTTCTTCAAAAAAGAAGGAAGATGATTGGGTTCTTGATTATAGATTAGATAGTTATAAGAAGTTTGAGAATCTTGATATGCCTTCTTTTGGTCCAGATGCAACTATAGATTTTTCGAAAGTAATTTATTACAAATCAAATGATGAAGACGATAAAATACAAAATGATTGGAATAGTGTATTAAAACCAGTTGTCAATGAACTTGATTCTTTAGGTGTACTAGAATCAGAGCAGCATATGGGTGGTATGGGTGTTCAGTATGAAAGTGAAGTAATATATCATAGTATGATTAAAGAATTAGAAGAAAAGAAAGTGATTTTTACCTCAATTGAAGTTGCTATGAGAGAGCATCCTAATCTTGTTAAAAAATATTTTGGAAAGATAGTTAATAATAATGAGAATAAGTTTGCAGCATTAAATAGTGCTGTGTTTAGTGGAGGTAGTTTTATTTATGTTCCACCTAATACAAAGTTAGATAGACCACTGCAAAGCTATTTTAGAATTAATAGTCGTAATATGGGGCAATTCGAGAGAACCTTGATAATTGTGGATGATAATAGTGATTTACATTATATTGAGGGCTGTACTGCGCCTACTTATAGTGAATCTTCACTTCATGCAGCAGTGGTTGAAATTTATGTTGGAAAAAATAGTAAGTGTCGTTATTCAACTGTACAGAATTGGGCTAATAACGTTTACAATTTAGTTACTAAGAGAGCTATGGTAGACGATAATGGTACTATGGAATGGATTGATGGTAACATAGGAAGTAAAGTTACCATGAAGTATCCTTGTTGTGTTTTAAAGGGTGATAATTCTAATGGTACATGTATTACTATTAGTGTTGCTTCAAATGGCCAAGAACAAGATACAGGAGCTCGAATGATACATCTTGGTAAGAATACAAAGAGTAATATTATTTCTAAAAGTATTGCAAGAGGTGGTGGCAACGCTACTTACCGTGGAAAAGTATTAATTAATAGTGGAGCAAGCAATAGTGTTGCGAATGTTAAATGTGATACGTTAATATTGGATGAAATGTCAAAGAGTGATACTATTCCAGTTAACTCATGTTTTAACCTTTCTAGTTCAATTGAACATGAAGCAACAGTTTCTAAAATAAGTGAGGATAATTTATTTTATATGATGAGTCGTGGGATTTCAAAAGAGAGGGCAATGGACTTAATAATACTTGGTTTTATTGAAAAATTTAGAGAAGAGCTACCTATGGAATATGCAGTTGAATTAAATCAGTTAATAAAGAGAAATTTGTAGTAAAGATGTATTTTACTTAGAGTAGTTATTTGAAAAGGAGATTTTCGTATAGAAAATTTCTTTTTTTTTGCTTTTATAATTACTAGAATATGTATAATTTGGCGTTTGCATAAGTATTTTATTTGAATTAATATACTCTTCGAAAGGAGGTGATTTATGCTTAATCAGATAATTCTTGTTGGAAGACTTACTCGAGATGTAGTTGTTAATAAATCAGAGAAGGGTATAAAAGTTGCTACTATTTCTTTAGCTGTTCCCCGTAGTTTTAAGAATAGTGAAGGTAATTATGATACTGATTTTGTTGATTGTGTAGCCTTTGATAGTATTGCGGAGAATACTAGTGGTTATTGTGGGAAAGGAGATATTGTTGGAGTAAAGGGAAGAATTCAATCTCGATTAATTGAAAAAGAAAATCAAAAAGAAAATACTATGGAAATCATAGCTGAAAAAGTAACATTCTTATCTAGCCATACAAAAGAAGACAAAACTGAAACAACTGACTAACCTCAGTTGTTTTTTAGATTTTATGTTATAATAGTTGAGGTGATGAAAGTGGAAGAAAAAAGAAAAGAAATAGATTTATTGGAGAATATGAATTTTTCTGAAGATTTTACAATAATTGAGGGATATATGCCAGTATTACTTAGTGCTCCTCATACAATGAATCAATTAAGGGATGATGGAACAATAAAGGCTTCTGAACCTTATACTAAAGCTTTAGCTCTTTATTTACAAAAAAAATTAAACTGTTCTTGTTTTGTGAAAAATTTTGATACTGGAATAGATTCTAATAGCCTTGTTATGGAAGATTACAAAAAAGAATTGATTAATTTTATAAAAACAAAAAATATTAAATTAGTACTTGATTTACATGGTGCCTCATCAAAAAGAGATTTTGATGTAGAGCTTGGAACTTTAAATAATTTATCAGCTGATTTTTTAACTATTAAAGATTTGAAAAATACACTTATGGAAAATGGTATTACTAATATTAGTATTAATGATCCATTTAAAGGTGGCGGTATTACTAAAGCGGTTTACTCTAACACTTTAGTTGATGTTATTCAGATTGAGATTAATAGGAAGTTTCGTGATTTAGATATTGAGAAGTTTATGATATTAGTTAACTCTTTAGAAAAGTTTATTACTTCTTATATGGAAAAATAAAGTACTAGTATTAGTATTTTTTTTTTGATATTATATATATAAGGTAGTGATAGTGTGGAAATAAAATATTATGAGGATAAGTATTTAAATTCATTGAATGAATTACTCTTAAGTACTTTTCAAGTTACTAAAAAATATAGTAATGATAGTAATAACGATATTGAATTAATTATGATAGATGAAGATAAAGTTGTTGGTTATTTATCTCTAAATAAATGTGTTGATCTTTTATCTGGTAGTAATTATTTTTATGTTAATTATGTTTGTGTAAGAGAAGAGTATAGACAACAGGGGATAGCAAGTTCCTTATTTGAAAAAGTATTTGATATTTGCAGAGAATTAGATGTTTCTTATTTAGAACTTACATCTAATCCGAGTAGAGTAGCTGCTCATAAATTATATGAAAGATTAGGTTTTTCAGTTAGAGAAACTACAGTATTTAGGAAGGTGTTAGAATGATATTAGACATTATAAATAAGAAAAGATTGGGAAAAGAATTAAGTTATAAAGAACTCGATTATTTCTTTAATGGATATTTAGATGGACAAATAGCTGATTATCAAATGTCTAGTTTATTAATGGCTATTTGTATAAATGGAATGACTGATGAGGAAATATTTGCTCTTACTAAAATATTTATAGATAGTGGTGATGTTTTAGATTTTAGTGATATTCCTGGAATTAAAGTTGATAAGCATTCAACTGGTGGAATTGGTGATAAGACTACTTTAGTTATCGTACCGATTGTGGCATCTTTAGGGGTACCTGTTATAAAAATGAGTGGGAGAGGTTTAGGATATACTGGAGGTACTATTGATAAATTAGAAAGTATTCCTGGTTTTAGAATTGATTTAAATGATGAAGAAATAATTGAACAAGTACATAAAATTGGCGTTGTAGTTACAGGACAGACTGCAGATTTAGTACCTATGGACAAGATTATTTATGCTTTAAGAGATGTTACTGGTACAGTCTCATCGATTCCTTTAATAGCGTCTAGTGTAATGAGTAAGAAAATTGCTAGTGGAGCTGATAAAATCCTTATTGATATAAAAGTTGGTAATGGTGCTTTATTACAGACGAAGGAAGATGCAAAGAAGCTTAGTGAGTTAATGATAAAAATTGGTAAAGTATATCATCGAGAGGTTAGAACAATAATAAGTGATATGAATGTTCCTTTAGGTTATTCTATTGGTAATAGTCTTGAAGTATTAGAAGCTATAGAAGTATTAAAGGGTCGCGAAACAGCGAATAATTTTGTTGAACTTTGCTTAGATTTAGCAACAGAAATGGTTAGTATGGGAAAAGAAATTACTAAAGGTGCAGCCCATAACTTAGTATTAGAAAGTATCAATAGTGGAAGTGCATACCAGAAATTTTTGGAAATGGTTGGAGCTCAAGGCGGAGATATCTTAGGAGTTAATGTTAGTGATGATACATATAAGATAAAGTCTCCAAGTGCTGGAGTTATAAAAAAAATAAATGCTTTAGAGCTTGGAAAACTATCGTTAGCATTGGGTGCTGGTAAAGTTAATAAAGATGATGCAATTGATTATACAGTTGGGATAAAGTTGAATAAATTAGTTGGTGATACTGTAAAAAAAGGAGATGTTTTAGCAACCTTATATGTAGGCAGTGATATTCCAGAATTTAAAATTGATGATATTTTTAAGATAAATTAAAAAATGTGTTTGATTTTATATAAATTATGGTATAATATTTTTATAAAGGTAGGGTGAATTTATGGAAAAAATTTATATGGAAGAAAATAACAGAAAAAGAAAAAGTGTGGTAGATTTTTCAGTAGTTTTATCTTTTGCAGTTGCTTTTTTTGCAGTATTTTCTTTAATAGCAAGTGGATTTAATCGTGTTAGTTATGCTGCACCTGTTACAGATGACAATATAACATTCTATAATAGTGGTGCATTTGTTTCAGGCTTTAATGATACTAAGACAACTTATTTTCAAGTACCGTTGTATTATGCTGATTCAGCTCATACTAAACCATTATTTTGTATTGAACATAATGTTAATGTTGTAGATAGTAGCACTGGTTATGTTAAAAATAATCAAATAACTGATTATGGTTTACTTTATTTATTAAATAATAGTTTTGTTAATAACAAGAAAATAATTAATGATCCTGATTCTAATCAATATGCTGAGGCATGGGCTACACAGGTTGCGATTTGGATGTATTTATATGAAACAGATGGTAATAGTAGTAATGAAGGTTCTGTTAATTATATCAAACCTGATGATTTGACAAAAATACAAAACACTACTCAAATTTCAGTTCATAAGCCAGGCGATATTAGTAATGATAACGATAGGGATTTTGGAGTTAGCATCTATAGTACTTATATAAAGCCAGTAGTAGATGCTGCTAAGACTGCTTCAGCACTTAAGCAAATTTCAATTACTAAGGGTGACGGTGAAATAACAAAAACTGATGATGGTAAGTTCTATCAAACTCCAGTTATTTCAGTTGTTGGAACACCTTCTAGTGATTTAATTAGTTATGATATTAATTTATCTGGAATAGATGGAGCTATTGCAGTTGACGAAAATGGAAATAGTTTAAATTTAACTAATATTACTCCAGATAAGAAATTCTATGTTCGAATTCCAAGTGATAAAGTTACTGAAAAAGCACAGAATTTGAATATTGGAGTTACTGGTCATTTTAAAACTTTAACAGGTCATGAGTATCATGCTGCGACTGGTTCATATCAAAAAGTAGTTACAGTTACTGGTGATACAACAGATGTTTCTAACGGACTTACAATTGAAGTTGTTGGAGCTCCTGATACTGGAATGAATACTGCTCAAACAATTTACTTTATTGGTCTTATAGTATTGTTGTGTGGTGTAGGTATTGTTTATGCAAATGCTAAACCAGTTGAAAGTAAGCAATAAGATAAAAAAGAGCCATACTTTGTTATTTGGCTCTTTGCTTATTTTTATAGGAGTTTTGTCTTTATCTTGGAATTATTTATTAAAAATGAAAGATGAAATATATTCGGATATGAAAATTGCAATGATGGATTCTACTGGAGAAACAAAAATTACTAATAATTATATTGCTGATGCTCCAGCAGCTGATAATGTTTCTGATGGTGGTCAAGATAAAGAAGAATATGTTGTAGATTATAGTAAATATTTAGGAGTTTTAGAAATACCTAAGATAGGACTAAAAAGGGGTTTTTATAATATTGGTTCAAGATATAATAATATTCAGTATAATGTGACTATGGTTGAAGGCTCTACTTTGCCTGATGTTGTTAATGGTAATTTAATATTAATGGCACATTCTGGTGATGCGTATATCTCATATTTTGCGTATTTATATCGTTTAAATGTCGGGGATTATGCTTATGTAACTTATAATGGTCATAAATATCAGTATCAAATTGTAAATATTTATGAAGTGCCTAAAAATGGTCTTGTAAGAATACAAAGAAATTACGATAGAACATCTTTAACGATGATTACATGTACTAAGAATAATGATTATACACAAACAGTTTATATTTCTGAACTAATAGGCTAGAAGAAGGTGATAGTATGAATTTGTCTTTAATTGAAAAATTTGGAACTATATTTAAGTATATTTTTTCTTCTTTTCTTTCAATTGAAATGTTCATACTAAGCCTTCTTTTATTTTTAATATTAATTGTTAACTTAAAGAGAAATAATCGTTTAATTCAAATGATTGCTATTGGTATATATATAGGATTTGTAATAGGAATACTGATTAGCTATAGTACCTATGTTAAAACTTGTGTTGATTCTTTTGTAAAAGCTATTATGAATTACATATATTTTCCGTCAACAATTGTTTATTTTTTTATAATTATCTTTGTTACAGTATTGATTCTTTATACTTTGTTTAGTAAAAAAATGACTAAGTTAAAGAAAGTAATAAATTATTTATTTTTTAGTATTCTTTATTTCTTTTTTATGTCTTTTATAGCGCTTGCTGCATATGATTCTGTTGATTTAGTTGATGTTAGTAAGTTATATCAGAATGAGACTGTTTTGTCATTAGTTCAAATTAGTAACTTTATTTTAGTTATATGGTTAATATTTACAGGATTTTATCATTTATATTTATATTTTAGAAATAAATATGATTAAAAAAAACGTTTTAAAAACGTTTTTTTTGTTAATCTTTTATTTTTGTTACATAGTATTCTTCAAAAGATATATCTTTTTCTTTTATATATTTGGCAATATCTTTTCCTACATAGCGGTAATGCCATGACTCATATTGGTAGCCTGTTTCATTTTCTTTTCCTTTTGGAAATCTTAAGATAAAACCATATTCATGAGCATGTTCCTGCATCCAATTGAATTCCTTTGTTTTTTCAAAATTAGTATAGGTTTCATCATTATTAAAGACGTCTACTGCTAAGCCTGTTTGATGTTCAGAATGACCAGGTCTTCCTGAATAGGTATCTGCTGCTTCTTTTCCATCTGTTTTTACATAACGATTATATAAATCAACTTGATAATCATAACTACGGTAACTGGACATAGCAACTATATTCATTTTTTCTTTTTTAGCAGCTTTAGCAAGTTCTTCAAAAGCTTCTTTGGCGTAGCTTACTAATTTCATTCCATCTAGTGCATAACTTTTACTTATATTTTCTAAATCTTTTGGTACATAATCTTCTTTTAGAAAGTGAAATTTATTTACTAAAATAGTATTGGTATTTAAATTAGTAGCTTCTGTAGGATTTTCATACTGTACTTTGTCTAGATTCATGTTTACATTTTTAATTATTTGAATATCATTGAGATTTTTATTTTCTTCTTTGTATTTTAAATATCTATCTATATAATCATAGTTAAAATAATCTATTTTTTTATCTATATTGTTTAATTTATCTAGTTTTTCGTCTTTTTCATTTTTCTTTATATCGTTTTTTGGAGTTGGTTTAGTTTTTTCTTCTTTTATTTCTTTAGGTGATTGTGCAATTTTTATTACTTGATTTACTCCTTTTGTTATTCCGAATGTGATTAAGATTAGACAGGCAACGAAAATAGTAAAGTTTTTCTTTTTAATTTTTACTTTTCTTTTTTTTATTGTACCCATATATTATCACCTAATTATATAATATCATTAATTTTTCATTTTTATGAATAAAATGTGTATACTTTACATAAAAACAATTAGGAGGAGCATATGAAAAAGATTTTATTATTACTTATAATTATGTTATTACCGTTTAGTGTTTTTGCGGAAGATGAGCTTATTCCTAATGGTGTTAGTGGAATATTGATTGAGGCTGAAAGTGGTAAGATTATATTTGATAAGAATAAGGATGAACGAGTTAGTATTGCATCCATGACTAAAATGGTAGCACAGATAATTATATTAGAAGAAATTGAAAAAGGACATATAAAATGGACAGATATGGTTACTGTTAGTAAAAATGCTAGTGATATGGGTGGTTCACAGATTTATTTAGAAGAAGGGGAAAAAATCTCTATTGAAGATTTAATGAAAGGAATAAGTGTAGCTAGTGGTAATGATGCAACAGTAGCTATGGCTGAGGTTATTAGTGGAACTGAAGAGAAGTTTGTTAAAAAGATGAATGCTAAAGTGAAGGAATTAGGACTTAAGAATACACATTTTTCTAATTGTACTGGACTTGATACAGATGATCATTATTCTAGTAGTTATGATATGGCAATGATAGCAAGAGACTTGGTTGTTAATCATTCAGAAATACTTAGATTTTCTTCGATATATGAGGATTATTTGCGTGAAGATACTAATAATAAATTTTGGTTAGTTAATACCAATAAATTGATAAGTTTTTATGAAGGGGCAGATGGTTTAAAAACAGGTCATACTGATGCTGCGGGTTATTGTTTAGCGGCAACAGCTAAGAGAAATGATTTACGACTTATTGCAATAGTTTTAGGGGAAAAAGATAGTAAGGTTAGAAATGCAGAAACAATTTCTTTACTTGATTATGGATTTAATAATGTAAAAACAAAAAAGCTTGTTGATAAAGGTACTATTGTTGATAAAGTTAGTGTTAGTAAAGCTAATAAAGACATCATTAATGTTAAATTAAAAAATAATTTAAATGTAGTTGAGAATGCTGGAATTGATAATAAAAAATATAAGTTTAATGTTAAATTGAATAAGATAGAGTTACCTATTAAGAGAGGAACTGTTGTTGGAAAGATGGAAGCAATATATAAAAATCAGATTGTTTCTACAGGTGATTTAATAGTTGATGAAAATGTAAAAAGATTAAGTTATTTTGAGTTATTAAAAGAGAGTCTATTTAATGTTGTTTCTGGTAATATTTAGAACGTAAGTAGTCTAGATAAATAGGAGTTCATTTTATATTAATTAGTTATAAAAATAAAAGTGTGTACTTACTTTATAATAAGAAAGTTAAATTTAATAATAAATTTGATTTTCTTTTTTATTTTTACTTATTTTATTTATAGGTAAATTCTGATATAATATGATTGTATGATTAAGAAAGGTTGATTTATATGAATAATAAAAGTAAAAGACCTTATAGTACACCTAGTAGGACTATAAAATCAAAAGGAATAAAAAAGAATAATGCTACTGCAAGAGTTATGAAGACTGCTGCAGCAAGTAAAAATAGAAAAAACTCTATTCCTAGTAGAACAGAAAAAAGTTTTAAGATGGAGACTGAAAAAAAGCAGAAAAAACCAGCAAAGGTTATAAAAGAAAAGACTTCTAAAACAAAGAAAGTTGATTTGGAACAGACTACAAGAATTAGAATAGATCAGGAAAGAATAAATGACTTTGAGACATTAGATACTAGTTTTTTAGAGGGTAGAATAGATAAGAAAATTAAAAATAATAAAATAAAAAAAGAAAAATTGTTGAAAGAAAAAAAGCCTAGTAATATAAATTTTGAAATATTGAAGAAGATATTCTTTGGAATTTTAACTATTTGTGTTATAGTATTAGCAATTGTTTTCTCATTCAGTTTTATGAGTAATGTGGTAGAAAGCTATAATGAACAAAAAGATAAAAAAGAAGAAGTAAATGATAAATCAAAAGAAGAGTCCAAAGCTAAAACTACGGTTACTAATAATGGTGATATAGTCGATGATAATTATTTATTTGTAGGTGATATTCATACAGATAGATTTAATTTTGATGATTATGATTATCATTATGTAAAAGTTAGTGAAAGAGAATTTACAACTAAAAAAATATTGGATGAAATAAAAGATAGAATATACAAATATAATCCATCAATTGTTTTTGTTCAGTTAGGAATTATAGATTTAGATGAGAAAAAGTCTACTGATGAAATAATAAATAATCTTAGAGATATTGTTAAAAAGATAAAAGAGAATAGACCTTATACAAAAATATATATAGAATCTTTATATCCAATTAATAAGGATGTTGAAGATTATAAAGATGATATTATTTCTAAAGATATAGATAACGAAAGAATTATAGAAGTAAACAAAAGAATAAAAGAATTAACTAAGAAACAGAAAGTTAATTATTTGGATTTATTTAGTGTTTTAAGTGAAGATGGTAAATTAAAAAAAGAATATACAGATAATGGTGTTGAATTAAATGATAAAGCCTATGATAAATTAAAAGAAGAAATAAGAAAAATAGTGGGATGATGAAATGTGAAAAATAAGAATGATAATAAAAAAAGTAAATTGATTGTACTTATTGTTTTATTAATTATTCTTATTTTTTCTTATATAATTTTAATAATTTATAATTTTAATTCTTTAAAGAAATATGATTCAATAGTACTACCTAATATTTATATTGATGATTTTGATATGAGTGGTTATTCTTATAATAATTCTAAAGATAAAATAGATTTTTATAAGGAATATCTTTTATCAAGAAAAATTAAATTTAAGATTAATTCTAATAGTTATGAATGTATGCTTAGTGATTTAGGTATTAGTATTGATGAGGATAAAACTATTGAGGCTATAAAAGATTATCAAGATGGACTTAGTTACAGTAAGAAACTTAGATTAATTAATAATAAGGAAAAAAAGCAATTTAAGGTTATTTATAAAGTTGATGATAATAAGGTAGCAGAATATTTAAACATACTTAAGACTTTAGTTGATATTGCTCCTGTTAATGGTTATTTTGATGCTAGTGATGGCGTAAAGTATGTTATGGGTACTGATGGATATGCACTTAATGTTTCTGAAAGTGTTAAGATTATTAGTGATTTTTTAAGTAAAGAAACAGATTATAAAAAAGAGATAGAGCTGTTGGGAGAAGTTGCACCTTCTAATAGTAATGATAGTTATAAAACTATTGATACGATGACTTCATCTTTTATGACTAAGTTTAATGTTTATGAGGGAACTAGGCCTATTAATCTTAGAACAGCTTTAAATTATATTAATGGGGCAATTGTTGAGCCTGGAGAAATATTTTCATATTATAAGTATGCTGGTCCATATAATAAAAGTGGTTATGTTTTCTATTATGAATTTGTTGGTAATGGAGTTTGCCAGATTGCTACTACTGTTTATGATGCTGCTTTACTTGGTGGATTAGAAATAGTAAAAAGATATCCACATGCTAAAAAGAGTGTTTATGTAGATGGTGGTTTAGATGCTACTGTTGCTAGTTATTCTAGTGGTTGGCATGTCGATTTCCAATTTAAAAATACTTATAAGTATCCAATTTATATTAAGGCTTATGCTGTTGGTGGAGAAGCACATGTGGAGTTTTGGTCTAATAGTAATGCAAAAGAGGGAAAAACTTATTCTACTGAATCAGTTCAAATAGGTGCTAGAGGTTATACTACATATTTACATACTTATAAAGATGGTCAAGAGATTGATAAGAGTAAAATTGCCACTACTTGGTATACAGAAGGTTAGAGAGAATGATTAGAAATAGTCATTCTTTTTCTGTTCTAAAGTTATTTTTGTTTCATATTATTTAATATAGAAAGTGAGGAATAAGAATTGGAAACATTGAAAGTTAGTAGTAAATCTAATCCTAATAGTGTAGCAGGAGCCTTAGCAAATGTGTTTAGAGAAAAAGGAACTGTTGAAATTCAAGCAATAGGTGCAGGAGCGCTTAATCAAGCAATTAAGGCAATTGCTATTGCAAGGGGATTTGTAGCTCCTAGTGGTAAAAATTTGGTATGTATACCAGCTTTTCAAGATATATCTATCGATGGAGAAGAGCGTACAGCTATTAAGTTAATTATAGAGACCAAGTAGGTCTTTTTCTTTTCTGTTAAATTTATTATTTGGTAGTGATAATAGAAGGAAACTGTGGTAAAATATATATGTATAAGTAATGATAGATAGTGGAGGTTATTATGGACAATCAAGATGAAACTATTTTTTGTTCTAGATGTGGAGCAGAAATGAAAGCATCGGCTAGATATTGTATGAAGTGTGGTAATCTTAATTATGATCATCCAGATAATGTTAATATGAAAAATTTGTTGGGTAAAGAACAAACAACAACTTCATATCAAGTCGGTTCAGGGAAATTTATTTTAGGAGATATGCCGAGTAATGGTAATAGTGTTGTGCAAAGTATTGCTAATAATACGGGAAACAAAGCTTTATGTTTCTATTTAACTTTTGGCTTGTATTTATTAATTATTTTGGGAAATTTAGGTCTTATTTTTTCTAGAGGAAATATGGATTTAAATACGATATTAAGTTCTTCTTTTCCCTTTCTTGCAATTATAACATCTGTTGTATTTTTGTATATATATTCAATTGAACTTTTATTTATGAAAGCTAATAAAAGATGGTGGGCTGGATTAATTCCTATTTATAATATGATGATATTAAGTGAGATGGCTTTTAATAAGAAAAAACTAGGTTTATTAATTTTAGTTCCTGTTGTTGGTTTTATTTATGCTATAGTAGTTTTTTATAAAATAGGTGAGAAGTTTAAATATAGTGGACTAATTACTGCTTTATTTAATGTTGTTATGGTTCCAGTAATTGCATTTAGTGATCATCCTTTTGATGGTAGAACATTTGTAGATGATTCTAAGAATGCTACAGAATTGGAATATAAGAGGAAAAGAACATTTCTTGTTGGAACAATGTTATTTTTTGTAATTGGTTTAGGTCTATATTTATATGCAAATATGACGCAAGTAAAAAGTACATCTGAAACTGCAGGTAATACTTATTATATCTATGCTACTAAGAAAATGGTAAATGATATTAAGAAAGCAAGTAAAAAAGGTGAAATTAGTTGTAATGGTGGTGTTGCTTACGAAAGTTCTGCAGGAACATATTATGTTTATGTTGGTGATGTTGGAGATGAATTTAACTTGTTTTTACAGATAATGAGAGATCCAATAGAAGCATATGTTAAAATAGAAAATAGTAATGGTGAAGCAAAATATTCTGTTTCAATGACAGATGGTACAAAAGGTTTTCCAGAAACTAATTTTGATGAAATAACTGCTGAGACTGTTATTGATTATAAAACTTTAACATCTGATTATAAAAAGGGTAATAGTTGTTATATTAATGGTTAGTACTTGTCAAAACAGTTTAAATTTAATATAATAGTAACAAATCGATTATTAGAACTAATAATAAGATTATTTAATTTTAGAGAAGTCGTGGTTGGTGGAAACGATTATTAAATACTTATTTATCTACTCTATAGATGATGTTTTTCCGGTTAATACCGTTATCTAATTAAGCTAAATAAAGGATGGCACCGTGCTTTTAGCACTCCTTGGTTGCTATTCTTTTTTTGTTTTAGGAGGAATATTATGACTGATGAAGAGTATATTGATATAGCAATAGATATTTCTAGGAATGCTGTATTTCCTTATGGGGCAATTATTGTTAAAAATGGAGAAATACTTGGTAGAAGTGATGATGAGACGTTAATTGGTAAAAGTATGTTTTCACATGCTGAACTTATGGCAATTGAAAGTGCATCAAGAAATAAGAATTTATATGGAGAACTTAATGGAGCTACTCTTTATACTTCTTGTGAGCCTTGTACTATGTGTATAGGAGCAATTCTTTATGAAGGAATATCTAGAGTGGTTTATGCTGCAACTTTAAGAGATAGTGATGTAAATTATAATCCAGAGATATTAATTGATAGCGATAAATTATTTGATTATGGATATAATAAGATAGAGGTAGTTAAAGAATTACATCAAGAGGAAGCTGTTGAGGTATTAAAGAATCATATAAATAAAATTAAAAATAGAGTATTGATAACTGGAGCAGTTCTTTCTTCTAGTGAAGAATCGATTGATATTTATAATAGAATTATTGATATAATAGATAAAGATAAATATCAGATTTCTAGTCCACTAGATACGATGAAGTTTGTTGGTAATGATTGTGAGAAATATAAAAGAGCAATGAATTTACTTTCTGATACTAAATATATTATTGCAGAAATGAGTAATGTATCTACTGGTCAAGGAATGGAATTACAAGAAGCTGTTAATTTAAATATACCAGTTTTAGTTATAGCGAAGACTGGTAGTAAAATTTCTGGATTAGTAAAGGGATGTAAGAGTGTAGTAGATATTGTTTATTATGATCAAATAGAAGATATTGAGTCTAATATAAGAGAATTTATAAGGGAGGAATAATATGATTGATTTACATTATGATATGTTATCGGTTATTTATCAGTGTTATTTAAGAAATGACTATAGTTATATAGAAGAGTGGATAAAGAATTATAATAGTGATAATGTCTCGGGACTTTTAGCAAATCTTTATTTTATGAATGAAGAAGAGATGAAGGAAGAACTTGGAGAAGATTATAAAGAAATTAATGTTTTAGAAATGTTTAGAATATCAACGGAGATATTTAAAAAATATTTACCTGATACTAAAGTTTTATTTAGTATTGAAGGTTGTGATTATATTAAAGATACTAATGAGCTAGAAGAACTGTATAAGTTAGGTCTTAGAAATATTTTACTTGTTTGGAATAATCCTAATAAGTATGGTTCTGGTAATAGAGGTGATTATGGTCTAACAGAACTTGGACAAGATTTTCTTATTAAAGCAATTGATTTGGGAATTAGTATAGACATGTCACATATGAATAGAAAGACATTCTTTGATACAATAGAATTACTAAAGAGTCAAAAGGCTTTAGGAAAAGAGATTAAAGTTATTGTGAGTCATTCTAATTGTTTTGATTTATATAGTCATGAGAGAAATTTAAGTGATGAACAGATACTTGCATTAAAGGAATTTAATCCAGTTATTGGACTTGTTTCTTACTCAGTATTTGTTGGTAGTGAAGATGTCGATGATATAAAAGGAGAATATTTAAAACATATAAATCATGTGGTAGAATTACTTGGAATTGATTGTGTAGGTGTTTCTACAGATGATATGACTTTTGCAACTGCCTTGTATGGTGAGGATGCTGATAGAGAAGTATTTAATTATAAGAATGTTCGTGATGATTTAATTGATTTATTAAAAGAAAAATATAATGAAGAGGAAATAGAAAAGATTTTATATAAAAATATAGAATTAAAATTGTTTTAGGAGGAGTAAAGATGATAGATATAAAATTAATTAGAGAAGATAGAGATTTAGTAAAGGAAAATATAAAAAAGAAATTTCAAGATGAAAAATTACCATTAGTAGACGAGGTTTTTGAACTTGATAAGCGAGTTCGTGAAGTTCAAGTTAAAGCAGATGGTTTGAAGGCGGATAAGAATAAACTTAGTGGTGAAATTGGAAAATTAATGAAAGATGGTAAGAAGGATGAAGCAGAAGCAATTAAGACAGAGATTGCTAAGACTGCTACTGAGATAGCTGAATTAGAAGCAGAACAAGAAAAACTTACTAAAGATATTAAAGAAAAAATGATGGTTATTCCACAAATTATGGATTCTTCTGTACCAATTGGAAAAGATGATAGTGAAAATGTTGAAGTTCAAAAATTTGGTGAACCAGTAGTTCCTGAATATGAAATTCCATATCATGCTGATATCATTGATAGAGTTAATGGAATGGATAAAGATGCAGCAGGTAGAACATCTGGTCAAGGATTCTATTACTTATTAGGTGATATTGCGAGACTTCATGAGGCAATGATTGCTTATGCAAGAGATTATATGATTGATGCTGGATTTACTTATGCAATTCCACCATTTATGATTCACTCAGATGTAGTTACTGGGGTTATGTCATTTCCTGAAATGGAGGCTATGATGTATAAGATTGAAAATGAAGATTTATATTTGATTGGTACAAGTGAGCACAGTATGATTGGTAAATTTAAAGATCAAATTATCAAAAGAGAAGAATTACCAATTAACATGACAAGTTATTCACCATGCTTTAGAAAAGAAGGTGGAAGTCATGGATTAGAAGAGAGAGGACTTTATCGTGTACATCAATTTGAAAAGCAAGAAATGATTGTTATTTGTGAACCTGAAGAGTCTATGGAATGGTATGAGAAGATGTGGAAGCTTACTGTTGAAATATTTAGAAACTTTGATGTTCCAGTTAGACAATTAGAGTGTTGTAGTGGAGATTTAGCTGATTTAAAAGTTAAATCATGTGATGTTGAAGCATGGAGTCCACGTCAAAAGAAATATTTTGAAGTTGGAAGTTGTTCTACATTAGGAGATGCTCAAGCTAGACGTTTAGGAATTCGTATTAAAGGAGAAAAAGGAAATATTATTTACATACATTAAATAATACAGTAGTTGCCACTCCTAGAGGTTTAATTGCATTAATTGAAAATAATTATCAAGAAGATGGAAGTATTAAAGTACCTAAAGCATTACAACCATATATGGGCGGAAAAGAAGTAATTGAGTGTAGAAAATAATAAATATTTATGAGAGCATTTTTGATGCTCTCTTTACTTTTTAGTTTAATTTTGTTATAATATGCACATTTATTTAGGGGGTAATATGTGTGAGGAAAATTAATATTAATAACAATTTTAGTGATGTATTAAAATATGGTAAATTTAAATTAGTACCTTTTGTTTTAGCTGCTTCAATGCTTAGTGGATGCGGAGTTCGTATGAAGAGTGTCGAGCCAGTAAAAAGTAGTTGTATTTCTAATTCTTTAAATGATATTGGTGATTTTTTAGAGGAACAAAATAGACTTGCTACTTATTTTTCTAATTGGGGATATAATTGTCAGGATATTGGTGATAATTTTTATAGGGTAAAAGAGGATTATAATCAAAATATTTTTTATTGCGATTCATTAGATGAGTTTAGAAACTATGTTGATATTAAAAATCCAACTTATGATGATGTGAGGTGTGCTGTAATAGAAAATCCTAGTTTTAAAGGAGAATATGAGACTTGGTTATTAGAAGGATTGGATAACTTAGAAAAAGCCTCTTTGAATTTAGATTTGGTTGCTCTTTATCAAAATATTAAAAGAATGTCTATAGTTTCTCAAACTATTGATGAGATAGTTAGTGAAATTGGTTCTCCAGGAGCATACTTTTCGATAGAGGATGGAAAAGTATTTTTAAATCCAGAAACTGTTACTCCTTATACGCTATGTCATGAAGTGTTAGGTCATGGTATATCTGATATTCAAATTGAGAAAGATGGTCGCTTAATTTTTTATAAACCAGATTTTCTTTTGTTATATGCTGATATAGATAACGCTGATTATTATTTCAAATATACAGGTTTTTCTTTGGAGGAAGGTAAAGCAGATTTTATAAGTGATATTGCAACAGGTATTAAAAGTGGAGGTCCTTACGATGTTGAAGCAGAACAACTTAGGATATTTATAGAGACTATTGATATTTCTCTTTCTGATTATATTAAGTATGGAACTTCTTATTTAGTTAAGACTATGAGAGAAAATGATATTGATAGACCAATTGATTATATAATGGCAGTTGATGAATTATTGACTGGTCAAAGAGAAAAGAATTTTAATATACCAAATAATTTTTTGATGGAACATAATATAGTAGAATTTTTTAAAGATTATGCTGATGATAAAATTAATGCAGGAGTTTCTAATACGGTTATTAAAGACAAAGTACAAGGTGTATTAGAAAATACTAGTTATGACTTTGTTACAGCTGGGGAATTTTTTATTTATGATAGTGTTGATATGGATAAGCTTCAAAAGCGTGTTCTATCGGAGGTAGATAATCTTCAAGAAATTAGTAAAAAATCAAGATAAATATAAATTAGAGTGATTGTTTTAATCACTCTTTTATAATGATTTTAATTAAATTGTTACTGTTTAAAATATAAATGAATCTTTTCAAAAAATAGTTTTTTTGTTAGTTATGTTTTAATAAATATTTTTTAATTTTTCTGTTAAAATACTCTTTTATGTGTTATATATAATAATGATAGAAGGTAGTTGGTTGTTATGAAAAGAATTGATAAATTCGTCTATATGATTAAACGACATATAATTATTTTACTTTTAGTTTTGGGAGTATTATTTGTGGGTGTAGGATTTATGACTAATATTTTTGCTCAACTACAACCAGTTAAGAGTATAGAAATATTTTCAGAGAAACTTGATTATAATCATAAAAAATCTGGTTCTTGGAAAATAAAAAAGAGTGCGAAGTGGATTGAAAAGAATATAGTTGAGGTTACTTATGATGTTGATTCTGTTATAAAAAAGAAAAGTCCTAATTTAGATGTTTTGCTTGTTTTAGATGTTTCATCTTCTATGGAAGGTAGAAGGATTAGTAAATTGAAATTTGATAGTATAACTTTAATTAATTCTTTATTATCTGATGAGGGTAATACTGTTGGTTTGATTACCTTTGATTCTTCTTCAGAAATTGTATCTGATTTTACTGATAATAAATCAGAATTAAATAATAAGATATCATCTTTACGTGTCCAGGGTAGTACAAATTATTATAGGGCATTGCTTAATGTTGAAAGTGTATTAAAAAATTATACTTCTAGTGCTGATAGAAAATGTATTGTTTTATTTTTGACAGATGGGTACCCAAATGAAGAAACTCCAAATGAAAATGGACAATATGGTTATTTGAAAAGTCTTTATCCTTTTATTACAGTAAACGGTGTTCAGTATGAAATGGGAGATACTGTACTTGAACAATTAAAGAAGATTACAGATAATCAGTTTATTGCAAATATGGATACATTAAGTAACACTCTATTTGATGCTACACTTAATTCAATTGAGTATGATAATTTTGTTATGGAAGATTTTTTTGATATTGATTATTTTAGCTTAGAAAAAGATAGTATTAATGTTAGTAGTGGGTCTTTTAATTATGACTCTGATACTAATAAATTGTCTTGGAATATAGATAAATATTATAGTGGTACTGATGAAAAAATGACTATTAAATTAAAATTAAAAGATGGTGTAGAAAATGGAATTTATCCACTTAGTGATCATACTGTAGTTAATAGTAAGCTTGGAGAAGACTTAGAAGAAGTAAATAGTACAGATACTCCAGTGCTTGCAAACAATTTTAAAGTTATTTATGATGGGAATGCTCCAGATGAATGTTCATTTGATAATGTACCAGAAGATAAGTATTATAATATTTTTGATACTGTAAATATAAGTGATAATGCTTTAAAATGTGATGGATATCAATTTAAAGGTTGGCATGTTATTAATAAAGATGTTGACACGACTAATAAAGATTATTTTAAGATGATTGATGAAAATGTTATTATTCGAGCTGAGTGGAGTAAATTAGGTATTAGAAAATCTACTGAAGGAAAAATTAAAGAAAATTTGACTTTATATAAACAAGTGGAAAGTGATTTTAATGATAGTAGTAAATTTGTAAAGAAGTATACAGGTAATACTAGTACTTTTAAGGGGAAAGAAGATATTTACTATTATTATGGTGCTGCTAAGAATAATAATGTAGTATTTGCTAATTATTGTTGGAAAATAGTTAGAACAACTGATACTGGAGGAGTAAAGCTTATTTATAATGGAGTACCTGCAGCTGATGGTAGTTGTAATAATATAGGTGATGATGCTGTATTAACTGGTGAACAGATGAATAGATCTAAAAATACAGTTCCTTTTAATAAATTTAACAATGGTTCACTTACTGATATTGGTTATATGTATAATGCTGATGCAAGGTATGTAAATGCTGCTATAAAACCTATACAATCTGTGATTGGTGCAGCAGGAATGGATATTACTGATAATTTTAATTATTATTATGCAGATAGTTATAATTATGAGGATGGTAAATATATACTTAGTGATTCAACACAATATTCTTGGATTGATAATTTTCAGGAACTAGTAGGAAAGTATACTTGCAGAAGTACTTATTCTAATGGTACATGTGCTAATTTAAGTTATGTAATAAGGGCATATGAGAATACAATGTACTATATTAAACTTTCTGATGGAAATGGAATAGATGATATTGGATATGAGATAACATTTACTTTGAGTAATGAGATTGTTGATAATATGGATGGAACTTTTTCTCTTGTTAATCCTATTACTGTTAAGAAATCTGATTGGATTACTGAATATAGTAAATATAAGAAATACTATACTTGCTTATCGAATGAAACAACATGTGATAATATGAAATATATTATAACACCTGGTAATATTAGTTTTGGCTATTTTGATGTTGCCACTTATAAATATGGTAATTCGTTTGAATATAATGGAAAGAATTATGTTTTGAAGGATACAATAGATACGTATAGTCCATATGTAGAAAATACTTTAAATAATAATCATTATACATGTTTTAATAGTAGTGGAGTTTGTGAAAAAGTATATTATATTTATGCGCTGTCTGATGAAAAAGGTATTCTTTATATAACATTAGAAAATGGAAAAAGTATAGAGGATGCATTAGATGATATGTTATATGGAAGTGCTGCGAATAATGATTCTTCTATGGTTAAAGTTGCAATAGATTATTGGTATCAAAATTATATGACTGATTATACTGATTATTTAGAAGATACAGTATGGTGTGCTGATCGTAGTATGACAAATAAAGATGAAAATGGATGGAATCCGAATGGAGGAAGTACTTCTTCTTATCTGACTTTTGGTTATTATAATAAAAGCGATGATTTAACTTGTCCTAATTTAAATGATAGATTTACAGTTAGTAATGAAAATGGAAATGGAGCTTTAACTTATCCTGTTGGAATGCTTACTTTTCAGGAGCAAAAATTAGCTTTTGATTCTAAAAGTAGTCCTAAATCTCCTTTTGGTTTGGTAGAAAATAAGAACAGATATTGGTTGATTACTCCACAAGATTATAGAAATGATTGTATGCGTTCTATGACTCTAAACGCTGATAGTATACGTGGTGAGTGTTGTATGGGTTCTGAAGCGACTCAAGGGTATTTTTTTGGTGCACGACCAACTATCTCACTTCGAGAAGGAACTATTTATATGAGTGGTGATGGAAGTGTTAAAATGCCTTATGTGATCGATTTGAGTGTTAACTCATGATATTTATAAAGAGGAGTCAATAGACTTCTTTTTCTTGTGTGTAAATTAATTGTTTGTTATAATTTCAGTGTAAGGTGTGATAATATGAACAATGACTTTTTAAATGATTTTATGGGTGATAATTTAAAAACTAGTAGTGAAATGTCTGAATTTAAATGTAATAGTTGTAGTAGTTCTTTTATTGCGAAGAATAAGCTTTCTAAATGTTTATTTTGTGGAAGTGAAAATTTGATTGAATCTCAAGATACAAGAGATTATGATAATACTTATATTATTCAATTTATGAAGAATAGAGAAGATGCTATAAAAGATTATAAGAAGAAAGTTATTTTTAATCCATTAATTCCGATGATATTTAAAAATAAGAAAACTATCAATTCTTGTGAGAAGATATATTTAGATTCTAGTCTTTGTGATTTACATATAAGTGGAACAACTAAGTTTATTGGAATTGATAATGTTTCAAAAAATAATCAAGATAAATATGAAGTTATGAATACGGTTAATTTTGATTATAATAATGTATTAGTAAGCAGTAATTCAAAGATAGATGAGAATTTGTTTTTAGAAATATGTGATTATAACTATTCTGCTTTAAGGGGATTTGATTTTAATTTTTTTAACGATAGTGTAATATTAATTGGTGATTTGGTAGAACAAGAAGTTAATACTAAAGTTTCAAATGCCCTTGTAAAAACAACTTTGAATGTAATTAAAAATAATGTGAAACATAGCACTAAGAAATTAGGTCAAAATGCTTTACAATTAGATAATTTTAAGAAGAGAAGAGTTTTAATTCCTATTTATCTAATAAGTGTTAAATATCATGATAAGAATTATTTATATATGATGAATGGGGAGAATGGTAAATCTACAATGAATGTTACTTTTGGTAAACTTGAGTTAGTTATAACTAGTTTGCTTATATTTGGAATTATATTTTTGATAGCATTTTTAGTAGCATTTTTCTTATAGGAGGTAGAATATGAAATTTATAAAATTAATGGGATGTATTTTAATTTCAGTTCTTTTCTTTAATCTGAATTGCTTTGCTAGTGTTAATTCTTATACTAGAACTGATACTAATTTGATGGTTCCAAAAGACGTAGTAGTTGATAGCAATAATATTGGTTCGATTCTTAAGACACCTGCAGTTTCTAGTAGTGAGAAAATTTATGATTATGCTGATTTACTTACTGATGATGAGGAAAAAAATATTTATGAGAAATTATATGAATTTACGAAGGATTCTGAAATAGATGTTGCTGTTGTAACTACGAATGATTTACTTGGTTTTTCTATTTCTGAATACAGTAATAATTTTTATGATTACAATGATTTTATGAATGATGGAATTATATTTGTTATATATATGTCGGGAAATGAGCCAGAAATATATATGGGAAATAGTGGGAATCATTCAGGAAAAGTTTTTGAAATATATACAGATGCAAGAATTAATCAAACATTAGAATATGTATATAAAGATATTGCTTTAGGAGAATATGATAAGGCAATTAACGATTATGTTAAAATATTAGATGGATTCTATAGAATTGATGGTGGAAATTATAAGGTCGATAAAGAAGGCAAAGTTGTAAAGAGTATTCCTTGGATTGAGATTGGAATATTATCGATAGCGTTAACATTTATAATAATTATCTTTTTATTTTATAAGTTTATTGTTAAAAAGAAGACAATTGTTAATTATGAAAAAAATATTAATACAGAAACTTTAATAGTAAGGACGGATAGTGATAAATTAATAGATACTAGTGTGTCTAATCAATAAAAAAAGTTTAAAATTATTTTTATTTATTGTATAATATATTTAATTACTAAAGATTGGAGATTTTTTATGGGTTTAATAAAAGCTGCAGTTACAGCTGCATCAAGTACTCTTCATGATCAATGGAAAGAGTATATAAAATGTGATGATTTGGGAAATGATATTTTAATGAAGAAAGTATCTACTCCAAATGGAATTATTTCTAAGGATAGTGCTATACAGGTTTCTCCTGGACAGATAGCTATTATATTTGAAAATGGTAAGATTTTGGATGCTACTGCTGAAGATGGAATTTATACTTTCGATCAGTCTGCATCACCATCATTCTTTGCTGGTCAATTTGGAGCTGTTTTTAAAGAAATGTGGAATCGTTTTACTTATAATGGCGGAACAAGTAAAGAACAAGCTGTTTTTTACATAAATGCAAAAGAAATTATGGATAATAAATTTGGAACACCTGCGCCAGTTCCATTTCAAGATTGGTCTCATCCTATTCCAAATCAAATGACTGGTTCTATGAGTCCACTTAGAGTGGAGGTTAAATGTTTTGGTAAATATACATTTAAAATAAGTGATCCAGCTGTTTTTATGTCTCGTGTTGCAGGGGTTGCAGATGAGTATAGAAAAGATGATTTATGTGAACAAATGAGAAGTGAAGTTATTGGAGCTTTTCAAAACGTTTTAAATGAATTAGGAAATTCAGAACATAAGGTTCCAGTATTAGAATTACCAAGTAGTACTGATGAAATTAAGAAGACAATGGATGAAAAGGTTTTTGATCAACCAATCAGAGACCGTGGTATTAATATTGTTGGTTTTGTTGTTGAGAGTGTTACATTGGATGATGAATCTAATAAGAAAATTGATAATTATGAATTATCTTCAAATAGCTTTATGCAACAAGGTACACTTACTGGTGCTTATGCTCAAGCTGTTCAAGATGCCGCTAATAATGAAGGTGGTGCTGCCAATGGTTTTATGGGTGTAGGTATGATGAATATGGCCAGTGGTGGAGTAATGGGTGGAGTAGTTCAAAATGCCCAAGCTAACCAAACAACTCAAGGAGCTACACAAAACTATGATCCATATGCATCTAATGGTCAAGGACAAGCAACTGTTGAAGATGGAGGTTCTAAATTTTGTCCTAATTGTGGGACAAAAAGTGCAGGTGGAAACTTCTGTGTAAATTGTGGAACTAAATTATAAGAATGAAAAAAATCACTTCAATTGTAAGTGATTTTTTATTTTTTAACAAATTCCTTTTTTGAGTATTTTTCTAAATATTCTTTAATAATACTAGTAATTTTTTCATGGTTTGGATTATTAGCGCTTAATGTTTGGAATGTTGGGTCACTACTTATTGCTTTGTGATAGCTTCTAGCAACTTCAAAAATTTCACTTTTATCTAATAAGTCAAGAGCACATCTTAATTCAATATTTTCTAATAAATTATCATCTTTAATTAAAATGCTGTAGAAGCAGTAATTTATAATACTGTAGGCGTATTCTTTGTATGTATCTGCTACTAATTTTTCATCTTGGTTGAATACTATACATCTATTTCTTCCATCTATTTTGTGATTTTTGTTATTTTTAATTAAGTTAGCAATTATTTTATAATTATAAAGAACATTATTTTTAGTTGTTATTAATTTCTTCTTTTCATTTTCATTTGCATGTATAAGTGCATTATCAATATTAATTAAAATATCTTTAAAGTAATCTATAGAAGCTTGATTTTTGATAGTAACATAGTTTTCCATTCTTGCTTCATTTGGATCTTTTTCTCTTGATAGGAAAGGATTCAGATAGCCTTTTTGGTATATGTAATTTTGAAATCTTTCTATAACTTCATTTCTATATTTTAAATCTGAACGTTGAACTAAGTATGTGAATCTATTAATAAACTTTTCATCAAATAGTGTGTCTTCACCAATTTCATTTAATATATTGTCTTCAACTTCTATTGCTAAATCTAGATATTCTTGTATTTTTCTAGTTTCTTCTAGATTATTGTAGTTAGAGTTTAATTGGTCATAAATAGATTTTATACTGTTTAGAATTCCGCTTAGTCTTTCGATAAATGAATCATATTTTTTAGAAAAAATTTCCATTAAATCACTTCCTTTGACTTTCTATATTACTGCATTTTGAGGCTTTTGTAATAATAAGAATTTTTTATATCTATGATTATTTTGGTAATTTGACAGGTAAATACTCCTCTGTTAGAATAGATTACTGTCACGTGTTATAGAGAGGTGTTTAATATGACAAATGATAAAAAAGTAGTGTTAAAAAAGAAAAATGAGGATGTACCCCTGGTTTTTACATTAATCAAGCAAGGAGATTTTGAGAAGATTGAAGAATTGATATTAGATAATAAAGTGAATGTCAATTTAGTAGATAATATTGGAAATGATGTTGTAACAAGATTGTTGAAGGCTAAACAATATGATTTAGTATTGATGTTAATGAAGAAAAGAAATTGGAATGTTAATCATAAAAATGTAGAAGGTAATACGTTTGCTCATATTTTAGCGCATGATAATTCTATTTCAGCAGTTAGAATTGTTGAGCAACTTACGAAGAAGAAAAATTATTTACCTAATATAAAAAATAATAAAGGAGAAACGGCTCTTGATAGAGCACTTGATAATAATTATTTATGTACAGTATTTAAAATATTAGAAGATAAAAGATTTAATGATATTGATATTTTTTCTTTTAAAAATTTATTTAATGTGACTATTAAAAATGCTTATTATGGAAAATATTCAAAGATTAATAATTTAGAAATTATAGTTGAAAATTTAGAAAAAAAAGAACTTGATCCATGTATGACTAATCTAGTGGAAAGTATAAGTGATAATATGGAAGCAATTAAACGAGATATTATGAATAATGGTTCTTCTATTTTAGAGACAATTATTAATAATCATTTATTTACTGAATAAAAGTAGTCTGGTACTACTTTTTTCTTTATGATAGTGTTTCTTTGTGATATAATCGTTATTATAGAGGTATTGTAAAGGATGTTGTAAGTATGAAAATATATTTGTATGATGATTATAAGGTATATATATATTCTTTACCAGAAAAGATAGAGGATGCTTTTATTATTAATTATACTTCTTATACAGGAATAGATGAAACTGTTATAATTAATGCTAAAGATGGAAAGTGGACTGTTTCTTCTAATGAGTCTATGACATTGTTAAAAAACAATATGAAAGCCTCTGAGGAAATACTAAATGGTAATGATTTTTTTAAGATTAAGTTTGGTGATTTGGACTATTATCTATCAATTATTTGCTTTTCTACACCTATGCAGTATTTTGATTATTCAATTCCTAATTTAGAAGGTTTTACTGTTGGTAGAAACGGTAATTCACAATTGTTGTATGGAAATGCAAATGTTTTATCTCCACATATTAGATTTTATAATAGTGGTGGTTATTGGTATGTTGATGATTTTAATAACGATAGTGGAGTTATGTTTGTTAATAATGTTAGAACAAAGGTAAAACCATTAGTTATGGGAGATGTTATTTTTGTTCATGGATTAAAAATTATATGGATGAATGATTTTATTAGAATTAATAATCCAGCTAGTCTAGTTAAGTGTAGTTTAACTGCTTATAAACAATTTGGTGAGGATTCAGAGAATAAGTATACTCCAGTTACTGATAGTGAAAGGGGAATAGTCTTATATAATGAGAGTCAAGCTTTTTTCCATACTCCTGCTATAAAAGAGACTATTATTGGTAAAGAGATTACTATTTCTAATCCTCCAGCTAAGCGTTCTGGAGAAGAAGCACCAGCAATTCTTACATTAGGTTCTACGATAATGATGGGTCTTTCATCATCTATTACTGGAATTATTTCTTTATTTAGTATTACAAGAGGCAATATATTACTTGGTCTTGTTCAAGGAATTATGTGTTTGGCAACATTGTCTGGTTCAATATTATTCCCAGTTTTGTTGAATAATTTTGAGAAGAGAAAAAATAAAAAATTAGAAAAAAAGAGACAGACTAAGTATTTGGAGTATTTGGAAAAGAAGAAAAAAGAAATTAGTAATGAAATTTCTGAAGAAGTAAAGATATTATATAAAAATAATTTAAGTTTAATTGAATGTGAAAATTTTATTGCTAATAGATCATCAATTTGGACTAGAGAAATTTCTGATATTGATTTTCTTACTTTTAGATTGGGTATTGGTAAGAGGAAAGCTTCTATTAAATTAATATCATCTATACCTGATTTAGATATAGAAGGGGATAATTTATATGATGAAGTTGTTAAATTAGTAAATACTCCTTTAATTCTTGAAGAAGTGCCTATTACAATATCTTTAGTTGAAGATAGAATTTTACCATTTATCGTTAGTCCTAATTTTAGTAGGAAACAATTTACTGATTATTTGATGCTTCAGTTAATGACTTATCATAGTTCAGTGGATTTGAAAGTGGCAATATTTACTGATGATGCAAATAGTTTTAATTGGGAATTTTTGAAATATACGCCTTATTGTTATAGTAGAGATAGAAGTAAGCATTTTTATGCTACTAATGAGGAAGAGATGAAAGCGGTTTCTTCTAGTTTAGAAGATATATATAATGCAAGAATCATTACTTTAAATAAGGGTAATGAAGATGATAAGGAAATAAATGATTCACATGTAGATTTATATAAAAAGTTTGATGAATATTATTTAATTATTACTGATTGCTTTATATCTACTAAGAAATTAGGAATAATTAATAAAATTCTTGATGAAAATACTAATATTGGTTTTTCTTTAATTACTATTGAGCCAAGCATGAAGAATGTACCTAGTAAATGTAATAAGTTTGTAGAGATTGATGATATTGGTATGATAACTGATAAAGATTTGTCTAATACTGACATTGTTAGTTTTAAGGTAGAGGTTATGGATAATGCATTAATTGATGACTATGCTTTTGTTATAGCTAATATGCCTATTTCTTTGACAAGCAGTGGTAGTAATTTGCCTACTAGTTTAAGCTTTTTGGAAATGTATAAGGTTGGTAACATAGAACAGTTGAATATTGTTAATAGATGGGTTAGTAATAATCCAACTACTTCATTGTCTACTCCACTTGGTGTAGATGAAGATGGTAAATTATTTACTCTTGATTTACATGAAAAGTTTCAAGGTCCACATGGTTTGATTGCTGGTTCTACAGGTTCTGGTAAATCTGAGTTTATTATTACTTTTATCTTATCAATGGCAGTTAACTATCATCCATATGAAGTACAATTTGTACTTATTGATTATAAGGGTGGAGGACTTGCTGGTGCTTTTGAAAACCGTGAAACTGGTGTAAAAATTCCTCATTTAGCAGGAACTATTACAAACCTTGATACTGCTGAGATGAATAGAACTCTGGTTTCTATTAAATCTGAATTAAAACGTAGACAAAGACTTTTTAATGAGGCAAGGGATTCTTTAGGTGAAGGTACAGTTGATATTTATAAGTATCAGAAACTATTTAGAGATGGAAAAGTAAAAGAGCCTATCTCACATTTATTTATTGTTTCTGATGAGTTTGCTGAATTGAAGTCTCAACAACCTGATTTTATGGAAGAGCTTGTTTCTACAGCGCGTATTGGACGTTCTCTAGGAGTTCACTTGATTCTTGCAACACAGAAACCAGCTGGTGTTGTTGATGATCAGATTTGGTCAAATTCAAGATTTAAAGTTTGTTTGAAAGTACAGACACCAGAAGATAGTAATGAGCTTTTAAAAAGACCCGAAGCTGCTACTATTAAAGAAACTGGACGCTTCTATTTACAAATAGGTTATAATGAATCATTTGAATTAGGACAATCTGCTTGGGCAGGTGCTAAATACAATCCAACAACTCGAATTTTAAAAAGTGTTGATGATTCTATTAAATTTATTGATAATAGTGGTACTATAGTAAAGACTGTTAATGATGTTATTGTGTCTAATAGTTCTACTAATCTTGGAGATCAGCTTACAAATATAGTTAAAGCTTTATATGATATTGGAAAAAGAGAAAATCTTAAGTGTATACCTCTATGGTTACCAAGTATTCCAAAAGAAATTTATATTCAAAATTTAATTAAAAAATATGATTATAAGGCTGAGTCTTATTTGATAACACCATTAATAGGTGAATATGATATTCCTATGGAACAATTACAGAAACCATTAGTTATAGATTTTTCTAATGTTGGTAATTTATTAATAAGTGGTATTACTGGTAGTGGTAAAGAAAATTTACTCGCAACTATTATATATTCAATTTGTATTTGTCATTCACCAGAAGAAGTTAATTTTTATTTAATGGATTTTGGAGCTGAGACTTTAAAATCATTCCAAAATTATCCACAGGTTGGTAATGTTATTCTTTCAGATGATATTGAAAAAGTTATTAATGTATTTACAATGTTAGATAAGGAAATCACCAGACGAAAAGAGATGTTTTCAGAGTTTGGGGGAAACTATATGTCCTATATAAAAGATAGTGGTAAAAAGTTACCATTAATAATTACTGTTTTGAATGCTTTTGAAACATATGCAGAGGGTTCTGATGAATATCTTGATTACTTTAATGCTTTACTTCGTGATGGATATAAATATGGTGTTGTATTTATTTTAACATCTACATTAATTAACAGTGTTCCAACAAAGATGTTTCAAAACTTTGGAAATATAATTGCTACTCAATTTGCAGATCCAGATGATTATCGTTTCCACTTAGGTGCTCCTCTTGGATTGATTCCTTCTAAATGTTTTGGTAGAGGACTTGTAAAGGTTGATAATACTTGCTATGAATTCCAGTCAGCATTTATTCATTTAAGGGAAAAAATTAATGATGTTATTAAAGCAACTGCAGATACTTTGAATAAAAAATATAGTACAAGGGCTAGAAAAGTTCCTGTTATTCCAAAGGTGGTTACACCAGAAATGTTGTTGCCTTATGCTGAGGATGGTTCTAATGTTCCAATAGGATATAATGATTATGATGGATCTATTATCAAATTTGATTTTTATGCAAATAGAATTACACAAGTTTTGGGAAATAGTTTATTATTTAGTAATGGTGTAGTGTGTGGTTTAATTAATCTTTTAATATCAATTCCTAGTATAAAGGTTAGAGTAATTGATTTTTCTGATACAATAAAAAATATTAATCCTGATGTTGAATACCATAATGATGAATTTACTTCAACTATTTCTAGTATAATAGAGGAAGAGAGAACATCTCCTTCGAAAATAATTACATTTCTAGTTGGTTTAGGATACATTCATGATAGAGTTTTAGATGAAGGGATTGCAGAATTATTTGGAATATTAGAAAAAGCTCAAGGTTTTAAAAATACATATTTCGTTATTGTTGACAACTTTGCTTCTCTTAGAAAGATTTCTAATGAAAAATTCTTTGAAAATGTTTCTAAGACTTCTGGTATTTGGATAAGTAATGGTGTTGATGTTCAAAATGCTTTGACTATTAATAATCTAAGTAAAGGTGATATTCTTGCGGAAGAGAATAATGTTGTTGGATATGTTATAAGTAATTCTGAATATAGAGTTTGTAAATGTTTAAGTGTAGAAGGGGATGATTCATATTAATACATCAGTATTTGTTAAGATAGTTGTTCCTGAAATTGATAAGAGTTTTGATGTTTATTTACCTGTAAATAAAAAAATAGGTAATATTATTAATTTACTTAATTCATCAATTTCTGAGGTGACTAGTGGGGAATTTCCTATTTCTAATAATAATAAATTATATAATTCTAAAACTTTAGAAAGATATGTTTCTAATATACTTTTGTATAATACAACTATTAGAAACGGTTCGGTATTAATACTTATATCTTAATATTAAAACAAGTCAACTTTATATTGACTTGTTTTTTTGTAAATAAAAAAGTCTCATTTGAGACTCTTCTTAATTTAAATTAGCTTTTTTTGATAACTCCAGTTACTGCTGAAGCTGCTGTATCATTTGCTTTATAAGCATTAACAACTTGGTCTAATTGTTGTTCCATTTTTGTTAAATAATCAATTACCTGTTTTTCAACATTATCTGTTGCATAATTAATGTTTGTTTTTATTTGATTAACTGTATTACTACCTCTAACAGCTTTTTGAATTACACTTGTACTAAGTTTTGCATCAGTTGCTGGATTTGCTTTTTGAACTCTAGCTTTGTAATTTCTTATAGCATTTTTAATGTTTGCTGCTGCAGAAGCCGAAATTCCTGTTACTGCCATTTATATCCCTCCTTTATTATCTGATTATTCCTGTGTTACTGCTTTGCATTTTGTTAAAGTCAGAAACACTTCTATGAATCGCGCTTTGAATTTTACTTACACTCATCTTATTTGTTTGAACTGCGCCTTTTGCTTTTGTTTCTAGTGTTTTAATGAAGTCATCTGCATCAACACCTGCCCAATTTTTCTTAACAACATTTTTTATGTCAGTAATATCTTGGATGACTTTGTTGTAATTATTGAATGCAGTACCTATATCTCCATCTAATTTATTAACTCCAGATGTATCGCGACCAAACTGTGTTGATCCAATTGAAATTGCCATAATATTACTCCTTTCTTGTATTTATTATGTTATAAGGATATCATCTTACCTTATATATATAATATTAAACGATATGATTGGAAATTTCAATATCCTAGCTATTATTTATACAATTTTTTACGTTTACTTTTTTTGGTAAATAGAGTATTATAAATGGGAATGGAGTGGTTGTAGATGCATTTACCTGATTATAGAGAAGCTAGGTCTCGTAAGAGAAAAGAATATAATAGAATTGAATTTAAGCATGATAGTAATATTTCAAATAAATATAGTGGCAAAAAGTTTTTTTTGAAGACTTATGGTTGTCAGATGAATGAGCATGATAGTGAGAACATTGAAGCTTTACTTGTTAGTTTGGGATTTACTAAGGTTAGTGATTATAATGATGCTGATTTAGTTCTTTTAAATACTTGTAGTATTCGTGAAAATGCACATAATAAGGCTTTTGGAATGCTTGGGAGACTTAAACATTTAAAGAGTGAGAAAAGAGATTTACTTATTGGTTTATGCGGGTGTATGGCCCAGGAAGCAAGTGTTGTTGAGGAAATTCTTAGAGATTATAAATTTGTTAATTTTGTTTTTGGAACACATAATTTATATCAACTTCCTAATATAATTGATAAAGCTATAGAAGAGAATAAACAGCAAATAGAAGTTTTTTCACGTGAGGGTGATTTAGTAGAAGGGTTACCTGTTATTAGAGCTAATAATTATAAAGCATATGTAAATATTATTTATGGCTGTGATAAGTTTTGTACATACTGTATCGTTCCTTATACTAGGGGAAGAGAGCGTAGTCGTAAAAAAGAAGATATTATAGAAGAAGTAAAAGCTTTAATTGATGATGGATATAAAGAAGTTACCTTATTAGGGCAAAATGTAAATGCTTATGGAAAGGATTTATATGATGATTATAATCTAGGTGATTTACTTGAAGAAATTGCTTTAATGGATATTCCAAGAGTTAGATTTATGACTAGTCATCCTTGGGATTTTACAGATAAAATGATTGAAGTAATAGGAAAATATCCCAATATAATGCCTAGTGTACATTTACCAGTACAAAGTGGTTCTAGCAGGATTCTAAAATTGATGGGAAGACGTTATACTAAAGAAAGCTATTTGGAATTGTTTCATAAAATTAAAAAAACTGTTCCTGGAGTAAGTATTTCAACGGATATTATTGTAGGTTTTCCTGGAGAGTCAGAAACTGATTTTTTAGAAACTATGAGTTTAGTTGAAGAGTGCAAGTATGATAATGCATTTACATTTATTTTTTCAGAGAGAGAAGGAACACCTGCTTGTAGGTTAGAAGATAATACTCCACTTAGTGAAAAGGAAGAGAGACTACAAAGACTTAATGCTGTTGTTAATAAATACTTCTTAGAAAATAATAAGAAGTTAGAAGGTACAGTTTTGAAAGTACTTGTAGAAGGTATATCAGAGAAAAAAGATATGTATTATGGTTATAGTGAAACTAATAAATTAATTAATTTTACTAGTGATAGAGAAATTACTGCAGGTGATATAGTAGAAGTTAAGATTACTAGTGCAAAGACATGGAGTTTAGATGGAGAAATTGTATAAAGCTTTAGATGATGTTATTACATGTATTATAGAATCAGATGAATATATGATGTGTAATTCATTAAAGGATAAAATGAAAGAGAATAGTGAAATTACTTTTTTGATAGAAGAAGTTAAGCGATTACAAAAAGAGTATGTGAAAAAAGGCTTTGATTCAGAAGTGAAAATAGAGTTAGATAATGTTACTAAGCGATTGAATGAAATACCTATTTATAATGTATATTTATGTAATTTAGAAAAAGTTAATGAAAAAATAGATTTTGTAAGAGATAGTTTAAATGATTATTTTTATAAGTTATTGAATGAGAAAGAAAGTAGTTAAACTTTCTTTTTTTGTTTTCTTGCGTAAAAGTTATATTTATAGTATATTTAATTAAGATATAGGATGGATTATTTAAGTGTAGAGGAATTTTATTATATGGGTAGTAAGATATTTGAAAATAAGGGTAAAATAGTTAGATTAGTTATTTTTCTTTGGGTTTTATTGGTGGGAATAGTTATGATTCCTAAAGTTTTTGCTGTGCTTCAGCCAGTTAAAAGTATAGAGATTTTTTCAGAAAAACAAAATTATAAAACTGAAGAAGCTGGGTCATGGAAAATTACTAAGAGTGCAAAATGGATTTCTAAAGGTAAGGCTTTGATTACATTTGATATTGATACAGTTCAAAAAAGTGATAATTATAATAAAGATGTTTTGCTTGTTTTAGATTTGTCATCTTCAATGAATGGAGAAAGACTAAATCAAGTTAAAGCTGATACTATAGGTTTAATTGAAGAATTGCTTGTAGATGATAAAAATAAAGTTGGTTTGATTACCTTTAATGAGAGTTCTCAAATAGTATCCGATTTTAGTAATGATAAGAAGTCTTTAGTGAATAAAATTAATGACTTGAAGGCAGATGGTTCAACTAATTATTATGAAGCTTTAAAAGATGTTGATTCTGTCTTAAAAAATTATACTAAAGTTGATGGTAGAGAATGTGTAGTATTGTTTCTTACAGATGGATATCCAAATGAAGGTACTCCAAATGAAAAATATGAATATGACTATTTAAAGAGTCAGTACCCATTTGTAATTATTAATGGTATTCAATATGAAATGGGTGAACATTTACTTAGCTTTATTAAAGATATAAGTGATAATCAATATGTTGCGAATACGGAGAATTTGAGTGATACATTAAAGACAGCAGCAATTACACCTGCTACTTATGATAAATTTGAGATAAGTGATTATATAGATACTAATTATTTTGATGTATTAGATGTAAAAGATATTAAAACAAGTTATGGCTTAGTTAATTTTGATAAGAATAGACAAAAGATAGATTTTATTCTTGATGGATTAATGACTGGTTTGAATGTTAATATTACAATTGAAGCCAAGCTAAAACAAAATCTTGGTAAGGAAATTAATTATTCTACTAATTCTAAGGTTATAGTTAAAAGTAAATTGAATGAAGTAGTAGAAGATGTTACTAATCTTAAAACGCCTGTATTAACTGATAATTATAAGGTAATTTACGATGGAAATGAACCATCTGGTTGTAATCTTGAAGTACCTAGTCAAGGAAATTATTCGGTATTTGATACTGTTGAGATAAGTAGTGTTATTCCAAAGTGTGAGGGATATGAATTTAAAGGTTGGAATATTACTACAGAAAATGTTGAAAAAATAAATAATAATTATTTTATTATGCCAGAAGAGGATGTATCAATTAAAGCTGTCTGGAGTAAATTAAGTATTGAAAAGTCAATGACTGGTAAAGTTCAGGAAAAATTGACATTATATAAGCAGATGCAACAAGATGTAAATGATAGTTCTAAACATGCCAAAAAGTATACTGGTCCAACTGGTACATTTAAAGGAAATGAAGATATATATTATTATGAAAGAGGTGCTGCAAATAATTATGTTATCTTCGGTGGATATTGTTGGAATATGATAAGAACAACAGATACAGGAGGAGTTAAACTTTTGTATGGTGGATTACCTACTGTTGATGGTAGATGTACTAATATACCAGAAAATGCCTATTTGACTAAAGAACAAATGAATATGAGTAGTGAAAAAATAGCTTTTAGTGATTCTTTTGATTCTCTTTCAGTGTTTGGATATATGAATAATACAAAATATGATATTAAAAATAGGACTGTTACAAGAAAAAAATCAACAGTTTTAAATACTTATGCGACTAAACCTACCACTGCTTTCTATTATGCAGATGATTATACTTGGGATGGAACAAATTATAGTTTAGTGAATGAAGAAAAACTTGTTTGGGAAGATAATTATCAAAATTTAGTTGGGAAATATTCTTTTGGGAATTCAGCATCTGTTGCTACTAGTGATAAATTAATTTATGTCTTAGGAGCAGATGAAGATATGTTATATTATATTGTCTTGGCAGATGGTAATGGTATTAGTGAGGATAAAAAAGAAACTACAATAACGCTTAGTAAAACTATAACTAATAGTAGTTCTGGAGATTATCTTCTTGCAGAACCGATAGTAGTAAATAGAATGGACTGGTATAATAATTATGAGAAATATAAAGGTTATTATTTGTGCGGTGGTCAAACATTAGAATGTAGTGCTACTATGATGAAAGAAATATTGACTACAGATAAAAATTCATTGACTTTCTATTTTGTAAAAAAATATGGTAATTCATTTACTTATGAAAATGGTCAGTATCATTTGACTGATGTAATTGATACAGCTAGTTTATGGAATGATGATTCACTTAGTAATACACATTATACTTGTTTTAATTCCTCTGGTACTTGTTCTACCTTGTCTTACGTTTATTATGGGATTGATGATAAGTTATATTATATAAATTTATCTAAAGGGAAGAGCGTTCAAGATGCTTTAAATGAAATGCTTTATAATTCTGATGTTAATAAGAATGATTCGCAGGTGAAAGCAGCTGTTGATTATTGGTATCAAAATAATATGAAACAGTATACAGCTTATTTAGAAGATACTGTATGGTGTAATGATAGGGGAATTAGAAGTGATAGTGAGAAGACAAGTGGTTGGAATCCAAATGGTGGAAAAATAAATGAGAATTTATATTTTAGAACTACGGAAGAGGAACATGATTTAACTTGTATTAATGAATTAGATAGGTTCACTGTTAGTGGTGATAATGGTAATGGAAAATTAAAATATCCAGTTGGATTGCTTACTAAAAAAGAAAATAATTTGGTAGAACAAGGTTCTGGGGATATGCCATATATTTGGGGAGATAGTTTTGGACTTATGTCGCCGGGTTATTTATCTGGTAATGCTTTTGCCTTTTATATAAGTAATAGTAAGGAAGGTTATAAAAGTTCAGGAGCTAATGTTGTGGTTAGACCTTCTGTTTCTCTTAGAGCTGGTATTGAATATAGTAGAGGTAATGGTAGTGCTAGTAGTCCTTATGTAATCGATTTAAGTGCTGATGAATTTAGAATTAGAGTTAGTAATGAATATAATGTTAATTTAAGTAAGCGTATGTCTTTACCAGGAGAAACTATTGTGATTAGTTCTAATCTTGATGGATATTCAGTTAGCTCTTTTAAGATGAATGGTAAACTAATAAATGGAAGTAGTTTTGTTATGCCAGAAGAAGATGTTATTATTACTGATATAGTTACGGAAGAAAAAGTAGTTTTTGAATCAATCCATAATCCTTATGATAATAATACGAATGAAACAAAAGAAAAAACATTTGCAGGAGCTACTTCATTAACTGTGGTACTTGATTATCAAACAGAAAGTACTAGTTATGATTATATTTATCTATATGATAGTACTGGTAAAAGTTATGGTAAGTATGGAGGAACTACTAAGAAAAGTGTTACTCTTACTATACCAGGCAATTATGTAAAAATATCATTCATATCAGATTATAGTAATTCTAATTATTACGGGTATAAAGCGACAATCACACCTAATTATTAATTAAATATTGAGAAGCTTAGCTTCTCTTTTTGTATGTTGATATAATCTATCAAATAATGTATATTTATATAGTAAGGTACGTAGTGAGAGTATTGTTCGGTTAGGAGGAATTATGTAAAATGAGTAGTTTTTTTGTAAGATTAAAAATAAAAATGATGTGCTTATTTCGTGAAAAGAAGTTTTTAGTACTTTTATTAATTTGTTTATTATATGGAGTAATTGCAATACCAAGAATATTTGCACAACCTCAAGCTATTAAAAGTGTAGAAATTCTTTCAGAAAAGTTAGATTATAATAAGAAAGAACCTGGAGCTTTTAAAATTAATAAAAGTGCTGAATGGATTAGTAAAGGAAGAGCAGAAATTACATTTGATGTTGAGACAGTCTTAAAGAGAAGTACTAATTATACTGATGTCTTATTTGTATTAGATGTGTCAGGTTCAATGGCTGGAGAAAAGCTTGATAAGGTAAAGTCAGATACTTCTGAATTAATTACATCACTTCTTTCTAATGAAGATAATAGGGCAGGATTAATTACTTTTGAAAGTACTTCAGAAATACTTTTGGATTTTACAAATAATAAAGATTTGTTGCTGGAAAAAGTAAGTTCTTTGGAACCAATGAATAATACTAATTATTACCAAGCTTTATCGAATGTTGATAAAGTTTTAAAAAATTATGAAAAAAAGAATGATAGAGATTGTGTTATTTTGTTTTTAACAGATGGTTATCCTAATGAAGATATTCCAAATGAAGAGGTTCAATATAGTTATTTAAAAAATCAATATCCATTTATTACTATTAACGGTATTCAGTATGAGATGGGAACTGCAATTTTAGAACCTATAAAGAAAATTAGTGATAATCAATTTATTGCTAATATGAAAACTTTAAATAATATTTTATTTGATGCATCTGTTGTACCTATTACTTATGATAATTTTAAAATAAGTGATTATATTGATACTAATTATTTTTATGTTGAAAGTTCTGATGACATTGAAGTAAGTCATGGTACATTTGTTTTTGATAAAGATAAGCAAAGAATTGATTGGGTACTTGATAAATTTAATTCCGGTGATAAGGCAAAAATGAAAATAAAGGCCAATTTGAAAGATGAATATGTTGGAAAAGGTGGGTTGTATCCTACTAATGAGAAAGAAGATATAACTTCGAAGATTGATGAAGATGAGGAGGATATTATAAGTTCTAAAACACCAATATTATCTGATTTATATGAAGTTATTTATGATGGAAATGCTCCCTCTAATTGTAAAGTAGTGGGTGTTCCTGATTCTCAGAAGTATTCTCCTTTTGATACAGTAGCAGTTGATAGTGTAGTACCAGTTTGTCAGGGGTATCAGTTTAAGGGCTGGACTATTAATGATTCTTCAGTAACCAAAATAAATAAAGATTATTTTATCATGCCTAGTAATGATGTGAAAATAGTTGCTAAATGGAGTAAGCTTGATGTTAAGAAGTCTATGGAAGGTAGTATCCAGGAAAGATTAACTTTATATAAACAGGTACAAGCTGATGTTAATGATAGTACTAAGTATGCTAAAGAATATACAGGTAATAAGAGTACTTTTAACGGAAAAGAAAAAGTGTATTATTATTATGGGGAAGCTAAAAATAATAATGTAATATTTGGTAATTATTGTTGGAAAATAGTAAGAACAACTGATACAGGTGGAGTAAAAATGATTTATGATGGAGTACCTAGTGAAGATGGAGAGTGTAAAAATAGTGGTACTGCTTCAGCGCTTACTAAGGAGCAAATGGGCTTAGATAGTTCAACTGTTGCTTTTAAGAGATATCCTGCTGATGTTCCAGCATATTTAGGTTATATGTATAATAAAGTTTATGATGTTGATTATTTTTCATCTTCAGAAAAAAGCCAAACAATAAATAGTGGGGCAGATAGTATTGTTGTGAGCTCTCAAATAATTGACAATGGTGATGAAACAGTAACTCTTACTAGTCCTATTGAAGTAAGTAGTGATGAGTGGACTACTGATTATGAAAAATACAGCTCATATTATACTTGTGGAAATAGTAATTTGACATGTTCAAAAAATATAATGCGCCATATAACTAATACTAGTAATAATAGTTATAGCTATGTAGTTGTTAGTAAAATATATAAATATGGAAATTCTGTTAAATATGAAAATGGTAAGTATACTTTAATAGATATTGTAAATATAGATAATCCAACTGAATCAGATTTAATTAATAATCATCATTATAGTTGTTTTAGTGATACAGATACATGTAGTGAGGTTAATTACATTTATTATCAGTCATATTATATTAAACTTACTTTGGGTGATACTATAGAAGATGCCTTAAAAAAGATGCTTTCAGCTGATGATGTTAATGAAAAAAGTTCTGATATTAAGCAAGCAATAGATTACTGGTATTTGAATAATATGACTAATTATACAACTTATCTTGAAGATACTGTGTGGTGTAATGATAGAAGTATCGATTCATTAGGTGGATGGAATCCAAATGGTGGTTCTATATCAGCTGAGATAGAGTTTAATCCTATTAATTATAGTGATTTGATTTGCCCAAATATGAGTGATAGATTCACGGTTAGTGATGAAAATGGAAATGGGGCTTTAACATATCCAGTTGGACTTCTTACAAGGCAAGAAAATGGTTTGGCTTATCGTGGATATAATACTTCACCATTCGCATCAGGAAGTTCATTTTGGGGAATGTCTCCTTATTCTTTTGATAGAGCTAGTGCTTTGTTCTATACTGATAGAGATGGTTTTTATAATGTTGTTATTGGAGCGACTTTTCCTTCTAGTGTAAGACCTGTTATTTCATTAAAACCAGGTATTGGTTATACTTCTGGGAATGGTAGTAGTGAAACTCCTTATATAATTGAAGTTACTCAGTAAATAAAAAACTCGTTTATGTTAAACGAGTTTTCTTTTTTAATAATTTCTTAGTTCTTCTAAAATCTTATTTACCGTATATTCGATAAAATCTTCTATACTATTTATATCAAAAGTATAGGGCTTCTTTTCTTTTGAATTCTCTATGATTATTCCCATTTTATCTATTAAAATATCTAACTTCTCTGTAGGAATTTCATTAAGTGTTGTTTTTGGTAACTTGAATTCTTCATAAAACATTGATAAATCCATATTATGATTTTCAATTAAAGTGATATTTATATTTGTATAATCAGAATAAACCATTCTTTGCATTTCTTCTTTAGTTGTATTAATAACTGTTCCATTTAAAAGTTTGATAGAACTATTATTCATTATCTTACTTAAAAATTCATCAAACCATATTTTATCTGTATATAAATGAATGAAATAACCTAGATTAAAAGAATTTAATTTGAAGTTAGGATACCTATTAGTAAAAAGAACAATATTTGGAATGTCTTCTCTTGTATTTATTATAAAATGAGATTTATCTCTATCTTCGCCGATTTGTTTAGAAATATCTGGAGCAATAGAGCCTAAGTAGTAATCTCTTAAATCATTTATTTGTAGATGTTTCTCTAATTCTTTAGCAACTGCTAAATGAATGACAGCTGATGCCATTTAGAATCCTCCTTTTATTCTTAATATACTATTTATTATATCACTTTTAAATTAGATATTAAAAGTATTAATTTTAGTTCTTTTTTTTTATATTAGGCATATATTAGAATGGGAGGTACTTATGGCAAATTATAGAGAGATAGTAACTAAAGCAGTTGTTTCAAAGGGAAAAAAACTTTTTACAACAACAAATACAGTTAATGTTGATAATAAGCCATCTACTATTTTAGGGTGTTGGGTTATTAATCATAATTTTAATGGAACAAAAAGTAATAATAAAGTGATTATTAATGGAAGCTATGATGTTAATATTTGGTATTCTTATGACAATGATACTAAAACAGAAGTTTTAAAAGAGACAAATACTTATAATGAAGTTATTAATATGCGTGATAGGGAAGAGGTTACTGGTGAAGAAATTATTGTAAGGAGTTTAAGGCAACCAAACTGTGTCAATGTTAATATTGAAGGTAATAGTATTAATTATACAGTGGAAAAAGAACTTGGTATAGAATTAGTAGGAGATATAAAAGTGAAAATAGAAACTAGTGAGGAAGATCCATGGGATGAGATTATTGAAGAAGGGGAAGAAGCAAAAATAGAGACAATGACAAATAGTATTGATAATGTTAAGGAAAACTTTATTGAAGATACTATTTAGTTGACAGGAAATGAGTTTTTAGTTACAATAACACTCAATTTAAGGGGTGTTATTTTTTGTGAAAGAAATAGAATATGATGTTTTGAAAACTAAAGATGTTATTTTGAAGAAAGAAAGTGAAAATTATTCGAGAATTTATATTAGAACTAATGAAGATTTAAAAAGCTTATTTGAATGTTTTTCTGTAAAAGATAAAAAGGTTCTTTCTGTTTTGGCATCTAGTGATCAAGTTTTTTGTTCATATTATATGGGAGCAAAAAGTGTAGATACGTTTGATAAAAATGAGTTGACTAAACATTATTATTATCTTAGGAAATGGTTAATTGATTATATGAATGAACTTTCTCCTAATAATAAAAAAGTAAATATTAGTAATGAATGGATTTATGATTTATTAATGATGGTTGAATGTAGAAATGAAGATGAGAAGAATTCTTATGATTATTGGTATGCTTATATTAATAGTATTGCAGGTTTTCTTGGTAAAAATTTATTTCATATGAGTTCGGATGCAAATAGAACAATGATTACTGATTTGAATAAGTTAAGAAGTATTATTGATAGTAAAGAATTAATATTTAAATGTCAAAATATATGTGAAGAGGTTGATAAAAGTTCTAAGTATGAAACAGTTATTTTATCTAATATTTTGGAATATAATTCATTTGATAGAAAGAAACTTGTGACATGCAGAGACAATTTATTTGAATTATTAGATACAGGTGGAGAAGTTATATGTACTAGTTTAATTGATTTATATCCATCTAGTATTGAAAGAGCAATTTTTGATGAGAAGTTTGAATTCGAAGAATTATATGGTTTTAGAAGAAAAATAAATAGAAAAAAGAGTAACTTACCTTTAGGATATTGTTATAGAAAAAGATAATGTAATTGGTGTTAACAAAAAATAGTTGACATCTCTTTTCTTTTCTATTATAATAACATTGTTATTTAGAAATGGAGGGATATTAATGGCAGTTAAATTAAGATTAACTAGAATGGGTGCTAAGAAAAGACCTACTTATAGAATTGTTGCTACTGATTCACGTCGTCCAAGAGATGGTCAATATCTTGAATTAGTTGGTACTTATGCTCCAGTTGGAGAAGGACAAGTTAAAATTAACGAAGAAGTAGCTTTAAAATGGTTAAATCAAGGAGCAATTCCTACTGATACAGTTAGAAACCTATTAAGTAAAGAAGGAATCATGAAAAAGTTTGCTGATTCTAAAAAAAAGGATAATAAATAATTATGAATTTAGTACAATTAACAGAAGAAATTGTTAAATCATTAGTAGTTAATACTGATGCTGTCAGTGTTAAGGAATTTCCTACAGAAGAGGAAAACGTTATGTTGATTCAAGTTATCGTTGATTCTCTTGATATGGGAAGAGTTATTGGAAAGAGTGGGCGTACTGCTAATGCTATTAGAACTTTAGTACAAGCTAGTAGTGCTTTATCTGATAATAAATATATTAAGATTGACATTGATAAATTCTAATAAAATGAAACTAATAAAGAGATAAAATATGCATAGGCTATTTTATCTTTTTTTTGATTTTTTTATTATATTGTGTTATAATATGCGACTAAAAGGGGTGATGGGATGCTATCTTTAGAGAGAAAAAATATTTTGAAGAATGAAATTAGTAAAGCGATAGAAGCATTTGATACCGAGAGATTGCCAGGAGATTCTTGTTTTACAGAAAAGGATATTTATGATGTTCTTTATAATTTTGCAACAGAAGATATGAGAGGGTATTATAAAGAATTTGGCAAAATAAAAAGGTTTCTAACAGTGGGAGCTAGTGGTGATCAAATATTAAATGCAATTAAAGCAGGAGCAGAGAAAATAGATGTGTTTGATTTAAATAGATTAGCTAAAAGGCAATGTGCTCAAAAAGTTGCAGCTGCTCAAGTATTAGATTATGAGGAATTGTATAAATATTTCATTTCTTTTAAGGAGGAAATGTTTAAGTGTTTTAATGGAAAGCTAGCATTAGAAGATAATGTTTTTTGGGAATCTTTATATGATTTTAAAGGAGAAGAAGAAATTCATAATCTATATCCTTATAGAAGATTTGATAAGGAAATGATTTATCAAATTAATCCATATTTAGATAAAGAAGGTTATGAAGAGTTTCAGCAAAGAATTGCTGATGTAGAAATAAATTATTATGATGTAGATTTGTATTCATTGAATAGGTGTTTGGCTGATAATACTTATGATGCAATGACTTTTTCTAATATTTATGAATATTTAAATTATGGTAGATTTGTTGGTAAGGAAAATGCTTTAAGATATTACAAGTTTATTATGGAAGAGATGTATCCAAGACTTGTGGAAGATGGAACTATTATGGTTACTTATATGTATGCTTTTAGTGATAAAGTTAAAGAATATATAGATGAAGTTAAGAATAATGGAGAATTAGAAAAAATGGTTTTATCTGGAAATATTTCTTTAGATCAATTAGATTTATACTTACGAGGTTTAACTTCTCAAAATTATTCTTATTCATTATTATTAGATTTATTTGAAAAAGAAAATATAAAGAAGGTTGCTACTTCTCATATTGTTTACGGGCAGAGTTTTGATACTTCTCATGATATGGCATTATGTTTAAAAAAGTAGTTTATGTATGAAAAGCCATTTTGGCTTTTTTTTGATATTAATTTGATATGTTATAAATTTATTTTGTATTTTGCTTGCCTTTGTTATATAATTATCTTTGAGGTAATATGATATGAATGAAGAGATTAAAATACCTAGACACGTCGGAATAATTATGGATGGTAATGGTAGATGGGCTCAAGAGAGAGGTTTAACTAGAACTAAGGGGCATCAGGCTGCTATTGCTACTATTAAAGAATTATGTATTTATATGGCAAATCTTGGGGTTGAATGTGCATCACTTTATGCATTTTCTACAGAGAATTTTAAAAGAGATTCTAAAGAAGTAGACTTTTTGATGAATCTGTTTATGGATGTTTTTAAGAAAGAGTTTGGGTTTGTTAAGGAAAAAAATATAAAAGTGATTTTTTCTGGTAGAAGAGAGCCTCTACCTGCAAAAGTACTTGAAGCTATGGATAAATTGGAAAATGATACAAGAAACAATGATGGTACAACATTAAATATTTGTCTTAACTATGGAAGTCATATGGAAATGGTTGATATGACTAGAAAAGTATGTGAGATGTATAAAAATGGTGAAATTGATTTAGAAGAAATAACAGAAGAATTTATTCAAAAAAATATGTATAAAGATTTGCCACCATTAGATTTTGTTATTAGAACAAGTGGTGAATTAAGATTGAGTAATTTTATGATGTATCAGGCAAGCTATGCGGAATTTTATTTTCCAAAAACTTATTTTCCTGATTTTAAGAAAGAAGAATTTGATAAAGCATTAGAAGTATATAATAAAAGAGATAGAAGATTTGGAGGGGTAAAATGAAATTAAGAATTATAAGTGCAATTTTGATGGTAGTTATATTTGTACCATTTTTATTGATAGGTGAACTTCCTTTCGCAATATTTATGGCTATTCTTGGAGTAGCTGGACTTTATGAATTGATAAAGGTAAGAGAGAGTAAAAAGAAATTTCCAACTGTATTGAAGTTTTTTGCTTATGTAGTGGTATTAGGTCTTTGTTTACATAATATTAATTCTATAGAATTTCATTTTAGTTTTGATTATAGAGTGATGAGCGGTTTAATATTTATTTTTCTAGCTCCTATGGTGTTTATTAATGATTTCAAAAAATATAATTTGACTGATGCATTATTTTTGATAGGTTCTACTCTTTTTATAGGATTAAGTTTTAATTTACTTACTATAACTCGTAATTTTGATATGAACTATATCATATATTTATTATTGATAACGACAATGACTGATACTTTTGCATTATTTAGTGGAATGCTAGTAGGTAGTCATAAGTTATGTCCTAAGATTAGTCCTAAGAAAACTATTGAAGGATTAATTGGTGGAGTACTTATGGGAACTTTTGTGTCAACATGTTTTTATTCAACAGTTATTAGTTCTAATATTTCATTAGTTTTATTGATATTTATTAGTTTAGTATTGTGTTTAGTAGCACAGCTTGGAGATTTGGTTTTCTCAGCAATAAAAAGAAATTATGATATTAAAGACTTTTCTGAGTTAATTCCTGGTCATGGAGGAATTCTTGACAGATTTGATAGTTTAATTTTTGTTACTTTAGCATTTATTATGTTAATTGGAATATTATAAGGAGGGATAAGATTGTCTATTATAATTAATTTATTATTATTTATTTTAATATTAGGAATAATAGTTCTTGTTCATGAGTTTGGGCATTTTATATGGGCAAAAATTGCAGGTGTTTATGTTTATGAGTTTGCGATAGGAATGGGTCCTAAATTGTATGGTAAGAAAAAAGGTGAAACTGAGTATACTATAAGAGCCATTCCTATTGGTGGTTTTTGTCAAATGGCTGGAGAAGATTTGGATGATGATAATGATAATAAGATTCCAAAAGATAGAACATTACAAGCAAAGACTGCTTGGCAAAGATTTTTGATTATGTTCTTTGGACCATGTAATAACTTTATCTTGGCTGTTTTACTTTTATTTTTTATAGCCTTAATTTGGGGTGGCTCAACAATGAACCCAATCTTCACTTCTATTGAGAAAGGAAGTGCAGCATATGAGGCAGGTCTTGAAAAAGGAGATAAAGTAGTAAGTGTTAATGGACATAAAGTTTCTACAAGTGATGATTTATCCCTTTATTTAGCAATTGCTGATCCAACTAAAACTAATGAAATTACTGTTCTTAAGAATAATGGAAAAGAAGTTGATTATAATTTAAAACCTAAAAAAGAAAAGGTTGATGGAGAGACAGTTTATAAGTATGGTGTAGGAATTGAACAAGAACCAACAAAAGGAATCTTAGAGGCATTTAAATATACTGGTAAAAAGACAATTTCTATTTTTAAGCAAATGTTTATTACAGTTGGATATTTATTTACTGGAGGAATAAAACTAAGCCAATTATCTGGTCCAGTTGGTATTTATTCAATTGTAGGTGAGTCAAGTAAGGGTGGAATAGCTAATTTAATATATTTGATGGCTTTTTTAAGTATTAATGTAGGTTTTATTAATTTACTTCCTATACCAGCATTTGATGGTGGACACATTTTATTTATTATAATTGAGAAGATAAAAGGTTCACCAGTTAATCCTGAGATAGAAAATAAAATACATACAGTATTTTTAATGTTATTAATGCTATTGATGTTAGTTATTACATTTAATGATATATTACGTTTATTTTAATTACTGATAATTATTGAAATAATAGAGGTGTTTAGATGACAATTGGTACTTTATTTATTTTAATTGGAATAGTTATTTTGTTTACATTATCGATTGGAATTATTTTGAGTCATCGTAGTGGTAAAGCGAGTAATAAAGTTAAACTTACAGATGAAGTTTCAGAAATCCTCGATGATGGTTCTCAAAATGAAGAAATAGAAATTTTATAGGAGATGGTCAATGTATAATACATTGACTTTTTTCTATCTAGTTTTATATATTTTTGTTTATTTAATTTTTATTTTCTAGTTTTTGAAATCTTGAAAATTACATTCATATCATGTATATTTATTATAGATATAGTAAGTGTATGAAGGGTGGCGTTTTTGGTGAGAGATAAGTTTCAGAATATTAGTAAATTTATTTTAAGGCATAAGGGAATTAGTTTTATTGTGATTATGGTTTTATGTTTAGGATGTTTTGCAGTACCAAAAATATTTGCTCAACCTCAAGCTATTAGAAGTGTAGAAATTTATTCTGAAAAGTTAGATTATAGTAAAAAGGAACCTGGTGCTTGGAAAGTAGAGAAGAGTGCGAAATGGGTAGGCAAAGGTGAAGCAGAGATTACATTTGATGTAGATACTATTATGAAGAGTAATAGTAAATATACAGATGTTTTATTTGTATTGGATGTATCGGGTTCAATGAATGGAGATAAATTAGAGCGTGTAAAGACTGATACTATTCAGTTAATAGAAAGTTTACTTTCTAATGGTAATAATAGGGCAGGCTTAATTACATTTGAATCAAGTTCGCAAATTGTTACTGATTTTATAAGCGATAAGGATGAGCTGATAAGTATGGTTAATGATTTATCTACTTTAGGAGCTACTAATTACTATCAGGCGTTTATTAATGTTGATTCTATTTTGAAAAATTATGTTAAGAAAGATGATAGAGATTGTATAGTCTTATTTTTAACAGATGGAAGTCCTAATGTTGAAATTCCTAATGAAGAAGCTCAGTATAACTATCTAAAAAGTCAGTATCCTTTCGTTAAAATTAATGGTATTCAATATGAGATGGGAGACACTGTATTAGAGCCTATAAAAAAGGTGAGTGATAATCAATTCTTGGCTGATATGGAAATACTAAATAATGTATTATTTGAAGCATCTGTTTCACCTGTAACATATGATTCTTTTGAAATAACTGATTACATTGACACTAATTACTTTTATGTGGAAAGTGAAAAAGATATAAAGGTTAGTCAGGGGAGTGTTATTTTTGATAAAACCAATCAGAAATTTACTTGGAATATTGATAATTTAAATTCTGGTTCGAAAGCTAAGATGACAATTAATGCCAAGTTGAAAGATGCGTATATTGGTGAAGGTGGATTTTATCCAACAAATGAGAAAGAAGAAATAAAGAGTAAGATTGATGAATATGAAGAAGATGAAGTAAGTACAAAAACACCAGTCTTAGCTGACAACTATAGGGTGATTTATGATGGAAATGCACCTAGTGGTTGTAAAGTAGAAGGAGTACCAGAAGAAAAGCAATATTCAGTTTTTGATACTGTTGCGATAAGTGATGCCGTTCCAAAATGTGAAGGATATCAGTTTAAAGGATGGAAAATAACTACAGAGAATGTAAAAAAAGTAAATGATGATTATTTTACTATGCCAGAAGAAGATGTAAAAATATTAGGCACATGGAGTAAGCTTGATTTAAATAAGTCAATGGAAGGAGAAGTAAGAGAAAATTTGACTCTATATAAACAAGTAAAGAAGGATTATGAAGAAAATAATGGAGCTAAAAAATACACTGGTTCAACAGAAACATTTAATGGTAATCAAGATGTATATTACTATTATGGAGAGAATCCTAATAATAATATCCTATTTGGAGGATTTTGTTGGAGGATGTATAGAACAACAGATACAGGTGGAGTAAAAATGATTTATAATGGAAAACCTGATTCTGATGGCAAATGTTTAGATAAAAACAGTAGTATTGGAACAAGCTCATTTAATTCACATTCTTCATCATTATCAGATGCTGGATATATGTATAATAAGAGATATGATTCTAAGAGGAGAGAAATTGTTGAACGAACTATTCTTCTTAGTAGAGAAAGTTTATCTACTAGTTACTATTATGCAGATGGTATAGAATTTGGAGTATCCTCTGATAAGATGTTTAATTTAATTGAACCATATAAAATAGATTCAAAAGATAATTATTATGATTTAGTAGGAAAATATACGTTTGCAAGTGATGTAAAAGAAACTACAAAGAATAGTGTTTATTATATAATTGGGGTGAGAGGCTCTTTTATGTATGCTATAAAATTATCAAGTGATGTTCCAACTGTAACTTTAGCTAATACAAGTTATTATTTTGCAGATTCCTTAGTTGATGATGGAACAGGAAAACAAATATTGGATTCAACTACATTTAAGGAAGTAAAAAGAATAGAATGGTATGATAGTTATGCGGATTATAAATGTAAATATTATTGTGAAACTTTGGAATGTGCAAATATTTATTATGTTACATCAACATCTGAAGAAGATTTTAAAGCTGTTAATATTGCTAATGATTATGTTTATGGAAATGCATTTACTTATGATGAAGTAACAGGAGAATATATTTTAAGTGGAGAAAAGCATAATTTTTGGAATTTTGAAGGCAATATTGATAAGCTAAGTAATGCTCATTACACTTGTTTTAATACGACAGGAAGATGTAAGGTGCTATCATATATTTATAATAGTTCTTTTGAGACACCTTATTATATTAACTTAGAAAATGGGACAAGTATAGAAAAAGCTTTAGATGAGATGCTTTATGATGATAATGTAAACACAACAGATTCAATGATAAAAGCGTATATTGATACCTGGTATGCTGATAATTTGGTACAATATACAGACTATTTAGAAGATGCAGTATGGTGTAATGATAGAAGAATGAGTAATAAGAGTAGTAATGGTTGGAATCCAAATGGTGGAAGTACTGAAACAGATTTAGATTTTATATTTTCTTCTAATATTAGTAGTTTAACTTGTCCGAATAGAAATGATAGATTCACTGTAAATGTTGAAAATGGAAATGGAGCATTAACTTATCCTGTAGGATTAGTAACTTTTTCAGAATATTTCTTAGGATCTGATTATCTTCAGGATGGTAATTTTTGGACTCTTTCTCCTAGTCGCTATGACAATCTTTCTGTATCTGTACGTTATTTTGGAACAAGAAATAAAGGTTCAAGTCCTTTTTCTAGATATGGTGTCCGGCCTTCTATTTCACTTCGTTCTGGAATTGGATATTATGCAGGTGATGGTAGTGTTGATAGACCTTATGTTATTGATATGGATTTGGATAATATTGCTAAATAGAAATTTTATAAATGTTTTAAATAGAAATATTACAATTAATGTTTCTATTTTTTTGGTATAATATTTGTAGAGGAGGTGTTACTTTGGTTGTAGGTGTTTTAGTTGAATTGTCAAATAAAAATATTGATAAAGTTTTTAATTATAGAGTTCCAGAAGAATTAGAGGAGAAAGTAAAAATCGGTATCAGAGTAGCAGTTCCATTTGGAAGGATGACATTAGAGGGTTTTGTTTTAGAATTTGTTAATAGTGAAGATGTGGATAGAGAACTAAGAGATATTATAGATGTTGTTGATTCTGATATTGTCTTGAATGAAGAATTACTAGAACTTGGTAAAAAAATTCAGAAAAGCACGTTGGCAACTTTAATAAGTTGTTACCAGGTTATGTTACCAAAGGCTTTAAAAGCTAAAAAGGGAAGCGTTGTAAATATTAAGTTTGATACCTTTTATAAATTGAATGCTATTTCTGATGATATTAAGTTAACAGATGGTCAACAAAGGATAGTTAATCTTGTTAAAGAAAAAGGTTTAGTACTGAAAAAAGAACTTACAGATATTTCTTCTAGTAGTTTGAAAACTTTATTGAAGAAGAACGTTTTGATTGAAGAGAAAAAGGAACATTATAGAGTCAATTATGCTTTAGAAGAAGTTGAAAAAAAAGAGCTTACTGATGAGCAGAAAAAGGTGGTTACTTCTATTATTAGTAATCCTAGAGATGTTTATTTATTACATGGTGTTACGGGTAGTGGTAAAACAGAAGTTTATATGGAAATAATTGATTATTATTTACAATTAGGAAAAACTAGTATTGTTTTAGTTCCTGAGATAAGTCTTACTCCACAAATGGTTAATAGGTTTCAAAAACGTTTTGGTAATAAAATCGCTGCGATTCATTCGGCATTGTCAGATGGTGAAAAGTATGATGAATGGAGAAGAATTTGTAGGGAGGAAGCATCAATTGTAATAGGTGCAAGAAGCGCAATTTTTGCACCATTTGAGAATATAGGAGTAATTATTGTAGATGAGGAACATAGCGATTCTTATAAACAAAGTGATCCGAGTCCACGATATAACGCTAAGGATATAGCTATTTTAAGAAGCATCTATCATGATTGTCCTGTTGTTTTTGGGAGTGCAACTCCATCTTTAGAGATGATGGCTAGAGCTAATAAGGGTGTATATAAATTACTTTCTTTGCCTAATAGAGTTAATGGTAAGAAGCTACCTTTGGTGAGAATAGTTGATATGAATGAAGAGATGAAAAAGATTCGAGGACACTTTTCTAATGTTCTTATTGAAGCTATGAATAATTGTTTATCTAAGAAGGAACAGATAATATTATTATTAAATAGAAGGGGTTATTCATCTTTTGTTAGTTGTAAAAATTGTGGTTATACTTTTAAATGTCCTAATTGTGATATTACTCTAACTTTTCATAAGAGCAGTAATACATTACGTTGTCACTACTGTGGTTATGGAGAAAAAGTCTATACTGAGTGTCCAAGTTGTCATGAGAATGCACTGAGTAATTTAGGAGTAGGAACACAGAAGGTAGAAGAAGAATTAGAAAAAATATTTCCAGATAAGCGAATTTTGAGGATGGATTATGATACTACTAGTAGAAAAGGAATGCATGAAGAGATGATTAGAGCTTTTAAGCAACAAGAGTATGATATTTTACTTGGAACGCAGATGGTTGCTAAAGGGCTTGACTTTTCTAATGTAACTTTAGTTGGAGTAATAAATGCAGATACATCTTTGAATATTCCAGACTTTAGAAGTAGTGAAAACACTTTTTCTTTGCTTAGTCAGGTAGCTGGAAGAAGTGGTAGAAGTGAAAAAGAAGGATACGTAATAATTCAAACTTTTAATCCAGATCATTATGCAATTAATTATACAAAGAGTCATGATTATTTAGGTTTTTATGAGAGAGAAATGTTAATTAGGAAACAGTTAAAATACCCTCCATATTATTATTTGTGTAATATAAAGATTAGTGGTAAGGATAGTCAATATACATTTAATGAAGCAATGAAAATAAAAAGAAGTTTAGAAAGAAATTTGAATAAAACAATTATTTTAGGACCTAGTACAGCTAGTATTTTTAAAATGAATAATATTTTTAGATATAATATAATTTTAAAATATAAGAATGGTGCAGAATTATATGCTATTTTGAATAAAATAATTAATCATTATAAAACAAATAGTAAAGTTAAAATTGATGTAGATTTTAATCCTAGTCAAATGATTTGATTTATGATATTCTATTAGTAAGATAGAGGTGAAATTACATGAATACAGAGAATCAAAATAATTTAGATACAGAATTGGATGTTAATAGACAAAAGAGAGAAGATTATGAGAACTTGATGAAGCAATCTTCAACACAATTAGATGGTTACTGGGATAAAAATAATGCTTTTGTTAAATTATTATTACTAGTTTTAGGGTTAATAATCGTTGCTGGGGTAGTTTGGTGTATTATGACTTATATGAGTATGAAGTAGTATTATAGATTATGTAGTTAATGGTAGGAGGTGTTATAGTGTTAGATGATTTATTAAAAAGAGATGATGTTTCAAAATTAATAGAACAAATCAAGACTAGTGAACGATATTTTAATAAAAGTAGTCAAGAATTTGGTCATAACTTTTTTGTCTCATCAGAGTTAGCACTTTACATCTTTTATGATGCTTTACTTAAGTATAAGATTATTTTAGATGATGTTTACTTATTTGATGAATATTTAGAACAATTAGAGAAATTGTATAAGAAAATAGATAACTTTGAAGACATTAGAAGAGGTATAAATAAAGTTATTGGTAGAATGACTTCTATAAAGTTAGGAATAAATAGTGTTAATAGTGATTTAGAACAAAAGCAGATTATTAGTTTTATTTATAATAAATATATTTTAGATGGCTATTATATACATGGATTCAATACGAGTTATTTGGAAGATATTGAAAATGGTGATTTTATTCCAGGTGAATATAAAAATTATTATGATGACTTTGAAAAAATTAATAAAATTTTTTCTAAATACAATGCAGTGAATATTATTCAAAAAGATTTTGATGATAAAAAGGTATATTTCACAGATGATTTTGTTATGGGATGCTATTACTCAAATTATACACCTTTGTTTTTTTATAATTTTTTAAGTAGTAAAGATTATTTTGGAAAAAGAATTAGATCAGATGCTTTTTTGAAAGATGATTATTCTATTTGTACTAGGCAATTGAAAAGGTTTATGAGTGATTCATTCTTTAGTGATGATGATAAGTTTTTTGTGGAAGATTTGGTAAAAAGACAATGGGATTTATTGCATAAAAAAGATAAGAAGATTAGTTTAATGCTTGTTAAGAGAAGAGTGATTAGTAGTTATTCTAATATTAGTCTTGAGGATTATTTGGATGATGATAGTGATTTAGATGAGGTAATTGATAGGTTACTTACTTCTAAATGTGGTAGTGTTGTTTGTAATAAGAAAATTGCTAAGGAGGATTTTTCAATTATTAACTTAGATAATTATTATACTGAAGATGATTCTATAGTTGAGATTTCTTATGAAGATGAATATTATAAGTATAAAGAAGAAGATGTAAGTAATGAGTTTTTGAATGTTTATGGGAAGGCTTCAATATTTATTATTTTGGGTTCTTTATTTATATCTTTGGGAGTTATTATTTCGATATTTATGATTGTTAGGGGGATGTAAGATGAAAGTAGTATTTATGGGGACTCCTGATTTTGCTGTTCCAGTACTTGAAGGATTAATAGAAAATTATAATGTTGTTGCGGTTGTATCACAACCAGATAAAGAAGTTGGAAGAAAAAGAATTCTTACACCAACTGAGGTTAAGAAAGTTGCACTTGAGCATGGTATAAAGGTGTTTCAACCTATAAAGATAAGAGAGGATTATCAAGATATTTTAGCTCTTGAACCGGATATTATAGTTACTTGTGCATATGGACAAATTATACCTAAGGAGATATTAGACTATCCAAGACTTGGTTGTATTAATGTTCATGGTTCTTTATTACCTAAGCTTAGAGGTGGTGCACCAATTCATCATGCTATAATTGATGGTGAAGAAGAAACTGGTATTACTGTTATGTATATGGATGTTAAGATGGATAGTGGTGATATAATATCACAGAAATCTATTAAGATTGAAGATTCTGATACAGTTGAGACGTTGTGGGATAAAATGAGTTTACTTGGAAAAGAGTTATTATTGGAAACTATGCCTAGTATTATAGAGGGAACTAATCAAAGAATTAAACAAGATGAAGATAAAGTTACTTTTGGTTTTAATATAAAAAGAGAAGAAGAAAAAATTGATTTTAATAAAACAAGCAGAGAAGTTTTTAATCAAATTAGAGGTCTTAGTCCAATACCAGGTGCTTATGCTGTTTTGGATGATAAAGAAATGAAAATATATTCATCAATTATTTGTGATAAGAAATATGATAGTGTACCTGGAGAGATAGTTGATTGTGTAAAAGAAGGGTTTGTTGTTTCAACAAAAGATGCTTCTATTATTATTACTGATCTTAAACCATTTGGAAGACAGAGAATGTCAGCAAATGCTTATATAAATGGAGTTAGAAGTCATGGACTTATTGGTAAGGTGTTTAATTAATGAAGGAATTATTAAAAAGAATAAAAGAGATAAAGGAAAAGAAAAATGGTAAAGCAATATTATTTTTTGCTTTTTACTTAATTTTTTTTACTATACTTATTTTAGTTATAAGATTTAGTGAAAAGAGACCATTACCTTCTGCTTCAGAATATGAGAAGGGAACTAGTTATACTTTTTATTTGGATAAGATTGCTAATAATAATTATCATTATATTTATACTATTACTTTGGATGGTGTTAAATACGTATATGATGGTAATAAATATAATGATAAAGAAATGTTTAAATTTAATGCTATTGATTATTTTAAAAGTGGCGATGACTTCTTTAAAAATACTGGTATATGGGTAAAGAGTGAGTCTCCATATATATACGATGATTTTTTTGATTTGAATAATATATCAGAGATAGTTGAGTTAGCAACTTATGATTCTAAAACTAGTTTTGATAATGGTAGGTTAAGATATAATTTTTTGATTTCTACTAATACTTTGAATCAAATGCTAAATAATGTTGATAGTGATTATTTAGAAGAGCCTAACGAATTAGTGATAGATACTCAGAAAGATAAATTTGTTGATGAGATTACTTTTAACTTAAATAGTTATTGTACTATGAATAAATTATGTCAAAATTCGTTAGAAATTAAGCTTTCATATGATAAGTTTGGTGAAATAGAAGAGATAAGTAATCCTTTTTAGTAGTGTTTGTGATATACTTTATTAGGATAGAGGTAGTGTATGGGTAATAATGTTGAGAATGAAGAAAAAATTTTAGAGAAAATTGAAAATGCTAGAAAAAAAGCTGTTAGAAATTTTTTGATATTAACTTCATTTTTTGTAGTAGTTTTCTTTGTGATATTAGCGTGCGGAAGTGGTTCCTCTTATGGATTAGTACCTATTGGTTTTGTACTTGCTACAGTGATAGTTTCAGTGAAATATGCGTATGATAGTAATAATTTTAATAAACTATATAAAGATAATATAGTTTTTCCTTGTTTGCAAAGTAGTTTTACTGATGTTGAGTATAATCCTAATAAAGGTATTAGTCGAAGTTTAATACGTGATACTAAAATGATGAGTACAGGTGATTGTTTTAATTCTAGTGATTATTTAAAAGCTAAATATAAGGATATATCTTTTGAATGTAGTGATGTGCATATTCAAACTAAAAGTACAGATAGTGATGGAGATACTACTTATACAACTATATTTAAGGGACAATGGTATATTTTTGATTTTAATAAGTCTTTTAAATCCGATATAGAAGTATGTGAAAAAAGGTTTGGAAGTAATCTTACTGGAAATATTTTTAGTAGTAATAAGCTAAAAAAAGTAGAATTAGAGGATATTGATTTTCATAAGAATTTTAAAGTTTATGCTAAGGATGAAATAGATGCGTTTTATATTCTGACACCTTCTATGATTGAAAGAATAAAGAAATTAAATGAAGAAATATCAGGTAAATTTTTGTTTTGTTTTTGTGATAATAAATTGCATGTAGGTTTATATAATAATAAAGATTTATATGAACATAGTATTTTTTCTAAAGTTGACTTAGAAAAAGCAAAAGAAAAGGTCTTGGGTGAACTTTTTGTAATTATTAAATTTGTTGATACTTTGAAATTGGATAATAGTTTATTTAAGAGTAGTAGTAAATAGATAAGGTGAAAGGTGGTGAAAATGTGATTGTTGCTGTTATAATAGTTGTTTTGTTAATTATTTGGATTATTGCTGCTTCTAATAAAGTTAATAGATTACTTGTAAAAATTAAGGAAGCAGATTCAGGAATAGATGTAGCATTAACAAAAAGATATGATGTTCTTACTAAAATGATTGATGTTGTTAAGGGATATGCTAAGCATGAGAAGGAAACTTTATTTAAAACTATCGAAATGCGTAAAGGGATGAGTTTATCCGAGAAGCAAGCTGCTATGAAAGATATAGATGCTTCTTTAAAACAAATTCAGGTAGTAGCTGAGTCTTATCCAGAATTGAAATCAAGTGAGAATTATAATACTTTACAGTTATCTATTGCCGATACTGAAGAACATCTTCAAGCGGCTAGAAGAATGTATAATTCTAATGTTTCTAGTCTTAATCAATTGATTGTTACATTCCCTTATAGTATTATTGCTAGTATGAAGAATGTAAAAGAACAAAGCTTTTTTGAAGCTGAAGAAGAAAAGAAACAAGATGTAAAAATTGATTTGTAATAATAGCACTTTTGAAGTGCTTTTTTTTGGAGACTATATTTCTTTTTGTTTGTATTGTATAATAGAAGTATTTACGGAGGTAGTATGAAAAATATTTATGGATTAACAATTGAAGAGATGGAAGAATATTTTTTAAGTATTGGTTCTAAGAAATTTCATGCGATGCAGTTGTTTTCTTGGTTATATGAAAAGCGAATTGAAAGTTATGAAGAGGTTACTAATATAAAAAAAGAAGTACTTGAAGTTATTGAGAAAGATTATTCAATTGAAAGACTTAAAATAGTTGATGTTCAAGAGGATGTAGATGTTTGTAAGTACTTGTTTGAACTTTATGATGGTGAACATATAGAAGCTGTACTTATGAGACATGATTATGGAAATAGTATTTGTGTATCTAGTCAAGTTGGTTGTAATATGGGTTGTAGATTTTGTGAATCTGGAAGAAGAAAAAAGGTTCGTAATTTGGAAACTTATGAGATGGTATTACAGATTATAATGATTGAAAAGATACTTGGTGAGAGAATTAGTCATGTTGTTGTGATGGGAATTGGAGAACCTTTTGATAATTACGATAATTTGATTAAATTCTTAAAAATCATTAACTATCCTAAAGGATTGGCAATTGGAGCAAGGCATATTACAGTATCTACTTGTGGGATTGTACCTAAGATTTTAGAATTTAGTGAATTTCCTTTACAGATAAATTTGGCAATTAGTTTACATGCACCTAATAATGAGATTAGAAATAGAATTATGCCTATTAATAAAGCGTATCCTCTTGATGAATTAATACCAGCTTTAAAGATTTACTTAGAAAAAACTAATAGACGTATTACTTTTGAATATATTTTATTAAGTGGAATTAATGATAGTAATGAATGTGCGCAAGAACTTGCAAAATTAGTAAAGGGTATTAATTGTTATATTAATTTGATTCCTTATAACGAAACAAATAATTTAGATTTTAAAAGAACAAATACTATTCAAATCATGAGATTTTATGATATACTTAAAAAGAATAGTGTGAATGTAACAATAAGACGAGAATTTGGTAGCAAGATTAGTGCTGCTTGTGGACAACTTAGAAGTAAGAAGGAGGACTTATGAAATCTTTTTATTTAACTGATGCTGGTAAAGTTCGTGATCACAATGAAGATAGTGTCATTATAGTTAAAAATGAGGAAGATAGTTACTTGATGGCTATTGCTGATGGAATGGGAGGACATTCTGCTGGAGAAGTAGCTAGTTCAATTGCTATCGGATATTTAGGAAAATATTTTAAAGATACTTTTAGAAATATGAGTAAAGTAGATGCTGTTAATTGGATTAGAGATGCTGTTGATGAAATTAATACTTTGATATTTCAACATGAAAAAACTCATCCTGAGAGCAAAGGTATGGGAACTACATTAGTAATGGCAGTTTTAACTAAAGATTATTTATTATTTGGAAATGTTGGTGATTCATCTGGTTTTGTAATGAAAGATGAGAAACTTCATAAAGTTACTTATGACCATACGCTAGTTAATTTGCTTGTTAGTGCTGGAGAACTTACTAAAGAAGAGGCAAGTGTTCATCCTAAGAAGAATGTTTTGATGAAAGCACTTGGTGCTGCGACAGAAATAGATGTAGATATTTTTGATTGCGATATGGATATTTCAGAAATTTTATTATCAAGTGATGGACTTACAGGAATGTTAGATAGAGAACAAATAGAAAAAGTTTTACTTGGAGAGGGAAATGTAGAAGATAAAGTTATTAAGCTAATTAATAAAGCAAATAACAGGGGTGGAACAGACAATATTTCGGTTGCTTATTTAGTACGTTTTGAAGAAGGTGAAGATAAGTGATTACAAAGGGACAAAAGATAAATGATCGTTATGAAGTAATTAGATCAATTGGGGAAGGTGGAATGGCTAATGTTTATCTAGGATATGATACTATTCTTGATAGAAATGTAGCTATTAAAGTATTAAGAGGAGACTTGTCAAATGATGAGAAGTTTGTAAGAAGGTTTCAAAGAGAGGCTTTATCAGCTTCCTCTTTAGCACATCCAAATATAGTTGAGATGTATGATGTAGGAGAAGATGATGGTGTTTATTATATTGTTATGGAGTATGTTGAAGGTAAGACTCTTAAACAATTATTAAAGAAACGTGGAACTCTTACTTTAAGTGAAGCGATAGATATTATTAGTCAGTTAACTGATGGTATGGCTCATGCCCATGATTCTTATATTATTCATAGAGACTTGAAACCACAAAATATTATGATTAAAGATGATGGACAGATTAAGATTACAGATTTTGGTATTGCGATGGCGCTTAATTCAACACAGCTTACACAAACAAATTCAGTAATGGGAAGTGTTCATTATTTACCACCTGAACAAGCTAGTGGAAAAGGTTGTACAATTAAAAGTGATATTTACTCTATGGGAATTATTTTCTATGAGTTATTATCTGGTAGTTTGCCTTTTAGAGGAGATAATGCTGTTGAGATAGCTTTAAAACATATGAGAGAGCCTCTTCCTAGTTTACGTGAAGATAATCCAGGAATTCCACAAAGTATTGAGAATATAATTCGTCGTGCAACAGCTAAGAATCCTAAAAATAGATATGATAGTGCAAGAAGTATGCATGAAGATTTACTTACTGCACTTGATGATGAAAGAATGGATGAAGAAGTTTATCAATATAAATATCCTGAAAATGAAAGTGATGGAAGAAAATTAAAGAAAGCTACAGTAGCGGATGAAAATAAAGAAGATACAGTTAAGTTAGATAAAGTAAGTGATGCAGAAGAAAATACTGAAGATATTGCGAAAAAAATAGAAGATGCAGATGATAAGAAAAAGAAGAAAATTATAATAATACTAGCTGCTATTTTTGGAGCGATTGTGATTGCTTTAATAGTTATATTCTTTGTAGTTCCAAGATTTAACAATAAGAAGGCTGTAACAGTTCCTGACTGTGAAAATTTAAAAGTAAGTGCTTGTGAGAAGAAATTACAAGATAAAGGATTTGAAGTTAATACTAATATTAAGACAGTTGCTTCTACTAAGATAAAGAAAAATAGAGTAGTAAAAACAAACCCAGAAGCTGGTCGTAGTATTAAATACGGTAGTAAAATTACTATTTATAAGTCTAAGGGAGAAGAAGTATTTGAATTAGAAGATTATACTGGAAAGAATTCAATTGAGATTAAAACTATTTTAGAAACTAAATATGAATTAAAAGTTACAATTGAGAAGAAAGATCCTAGTGATAATAAGGAATATGATGAAGATGAAATCATTGGACAATCACTTGCCGCAGGAAGTGAAGTTAAGAAGGGTGATTCATTGACTTTGTATGTTCCTAATATAACAGAAAACTATCCAGATTTTATTGGTGAAAAATGGAGTGTTGCTGATATTCAAACTTTCTGTGACAAAAATGGGTTAACATTAGATACTGTTGAAGAAGAAGTTTCTGCCACTAGTGGGTATGCAAATGGTGATGTAATGAGAACTAATAGAACAGCTGGTTCTAAAATATATAAGGGAACGACAGTAAAAGTTACAGTTGCTAAAGTAGTTAAAACATCTCCATCCCCATCAGCACCAGCAAGTACTGATAATGGTAATGAGAATCCTGATAAGGATAGTAATAAAGATAAAGACAAAGATAGTTCAACTACTGAATAATTAAATATAGGGGGATTTATGAAGGGACAAATTATAAAAATAAGCAGTGATTTACATTTTGTTAGTTATGAAGATGAAGTCTATCCTTGCAAATGTCGTGGAATATTTAGAAAAGAACATATTACTCCAGTAGTGGGGGATTATGTTCTTTTCAATAAAGATAAAAAGTTAATAGAAAAGATTTTACCTAGAAGAAATTTGTTTCAAAGACCCAAGGTTAGTAATATAGATAGAGCTTTTTTGATAACTAGTTTAAAGTATCCCGATTTTTCTTTAAATTTACTTGATAAATTTATTGTACTTATGGAAATTAATAAAGTTGAGCCTATCATTTGTATAACAAAGAGAGATTTAATTGATGATTTGGAGTTTTCTAAGATAGAAAAGGTTCTTGATTATTATAAGAAAATTGGATATACAGTTGTTTATAATACTGAGCTTGATAAGCTTGAAGAGTTACTTAGGGGTGTAACTAGTGTATTTACTGGACAAACTGGTGCAGGTAAGAGTACTTTACTTAATAAGCTTAATCCAGATTGGAATTTGGAAACTGGAGAGATTTCTCTTGCTTTAGGTAGAGGTAGACATACTACAAGAGTTGTTGAATTATTTGAACTTTTTGGTGGAAAAGTAATGGACACACCAGGATTTTCTTCTTTGGAGTTTAAAAATTATAGTATGGAGCAGATAAGAGAGGCTTTTAGGGAATTTTCTATGTATCCTTGTATATATAAGGATTGTAATCATACAAGAGAGCCAGAATGTGTCGTGAAGAGGGAAGTTCGTGCGAATAATATATTAGAGAGTAGATATCTCAATTATCTAAATTTTATTGGGGAGGATAAAAATGAAAGTTAGTGCTTCTTTTTTGAAGAGTAAAGATATACCAAAAGATTTAATGAAGTTGAATGAGACTGATGTTGATTTTATACATGTAGATGTTGCAGATGGTAAGTTTGTTAGTAGTAAGACTATGCCTTTTAAAGAAATGCGACACATATATGAATATACTTCTAAGAGATTAGATGTTCATTTAATGGTTGAAAATCCTTCTGCTTATATTCCTTTATATGCTGAGTTAAATACTGAATACATTGCATTTCATATAGAAGTAGAAGAAAATATTGAGAAGAATTTGCAATTAATTAAAGATTATTCTATTAAGTGTGGATTGGCAATTAATCCTAGTACTAAAGTTAGTGAACTTATTCCATATTTACCATATTTAGATTTAATATTAGTAATGAGTGTTGAGCCAGGTTATGGTGGACAAGAATTTATTAAAGATACAGAACAGAAGTTAATTGAAGTTAGAGCTTTACTAGATGCTTATGGTATTGAAGCGGAAGTTAGTGTTGATGGGGGAATTAATGACAATACTAAAAGCTTATGTTCTAAGGCAACTATGTTGGTTGCAGGAAGTTATATTACTAATAGTGAAGATTTTCAAGAAAAAATATCTAGTTTAAGATAGGTTGTTATGTTATAATAATAACTATAATAGGAGTGATAGTGTGAATAATACTGAAAATAATACTAATAATACTGTTCCAACTAATACTGTTCCAACTAATACGGGGGCTGGAAGTCAACCTAATTCTGTAGTTAATCAGATGACTGGTGCAACTAATGTAGTACAAAATCCTGTTAGTGGTGTTTCTAATCAAAATGCTGGAGTTGTAAATGGAAATTCTGGAGTAGTGGGTGTTAATACTACTACTGATTCTAATGTTAGTCCTGTATCGCCTAATTTAGGAGATGCTTCTGCAGGAGCTACTCAAGCAGAAAAGTTAAAAAAAGTAGAGATAAACTATACGCCACCAAGTAAGACAAAAACTGTTTTAACATTTTTGATTTTTATACTTATTATTGGTTTTGTTGTTTTCTTACCTGAAATAACAACAGCAATTAATCAATATAAAGCTAGTAAAAATGAAATTAAGGATGAAGTAATAACAACGGGTAAGTTGGAGTGTGAACTTAATTCTAATACTACAAATTTAGATGTAAATTATTTAAGAGTGTTTAAATTTACTGATAGTAAGCTTAATGAGGCAGAGTATACTGTTACTACAAGAGGTGATGCTACGTTAGATGAACAAACTTTAAATGATATGGCTAATAAGTGTACTTTATTGCAAACACATACAAGTAGTACTTCTGGTGTCGAAGTTAAATGTACTTATAGTGAAGGAAAATTAGTTGAAAATCAATCTTTTAAGTTTGCTAGTATAGATTTAGATGAATTAGATGCTGCATTTTCAGAAGCAGGAGGAACTTATCCAGAATTTAAAAATGAACAAGAAATTGATTCTATAGAGAAAAATATGAATGCTGCAGGATATTCTTGTATAAGAAAAAAATAGTATTTATTTTAGGAGCTTAGGCTCTTTTTTTGTTCTTTAAAAGAATTAAATAAAAATATTGATACTGTATAAATTACTGTGTTATAATCTATATAGAATTATAGTAGAGTGTAAGTTATAGTTTGGACTTTATAGAGAGTGAGGAGTAATATGAAAAAGGTCAAAAAGAGTTTAGTGATTAGTTTAGCTATACTAATTGTTTCTATAATTGTTGTATCAGTTGGTATATCGTTTTCGCAGTTGCTTGATAATGATGTTCAAGTTGCTGAGAATAGTGATTTAACTTACTATTTGGATGTTATTTATGATGGAAAGGATAGTAATGTTATTACTTCAAGTGATTCTGCAACAGCAGATGTTAATAGTGACTATATTTATGTGGAAGATAAGATTCCAGAGGGATTAACATTTAAAGAATTTGTATCTTCTTCAGATGGGACTATTGGTGCAGTTAAAAGAGGAGAAAATGGTGGCAGTTGTCCTGGATATGTAGTTGGTGGAGTAGATGGTTTAGAGTATAATGAAGAAACTAGAACAGTTTCATTTAAAGTTAAAAATCTACAGGCTGGTTGTAAGTTAACAGTTGGTATTGTTACTACAACTCCATCATTAAATGGTAAAGACAGAATGGATTTTTATAATACAGCTGTTGCTCGTGAAAATGATTTTTCTGTAAATTCTAATACAGTTCATGTGTTTATGGGAAAAGAAAATGCTGAATTATTTACTGTTAATTATACTTATACTGGAACAATACCAGAGAATGCTCCAGAAGTACCTCCAGCAGTAAGTTATGCTAGTGGTACTAGTGTAGGAGTATCAACAAATCCAGTGATACCAGGTTATACGTTTACAGGTTGGACTACATCTGATGTTACTGTTTCAAATGATGCGTTTACTATGCCAAGTAAGAATGTTACATTTGTAGGTAGCTTTACTAAAAAAGAAACATATAAAGTTTCATATTCTATTTCTGGAGTTGCACCAGAAGGTTATATGGTTCCTAGAGAAAAAGAATATAGTCATATGGATGATGTTACTGTTGATTCATTAAAGTCTGGTGATGTAATTAATGGTTATAGATTCTTGGGATGGGAAACAAGTGATGTTGAAATTACGGATAATATATTCCAAATGCCAGAAGCTAATGTAAAATTAGTTGGTAAATTTGAAAGAGTAAGTTATAAGGTTACTTATAAATTCCAAGGAGTTAATATTCCTACTAACGCAGATTCATTACTACCTATAGAAAAGACTTATTACCCAGGGGATGAAGTAAAGGTTGCGAATGATCCAACAGCAACAGGTTATAAATTCTTAGGTTGGTATAGTGCTTCAACTTTTGAAATGCCAGAAGAAGATGTTGTTATTGTTGGTGAGTGGATGATTGAAGCTGGTACGTTCTCACCAGTAATTGATAAAGCAATTAAAGATAAGCATGATTATTATAAAAAAGGTGAGACTGTTACATTCGAAATAACAGTTAGAAATACAGCTAGTTATGCTATTAAAGATGTTTTATTGGAAGAAAGTTTAAATGGAGCAACTTTTGTTAGTGGTGATGGATATGAGTTGCTAAATGAGAAATATGCTAAAATTACTACTATTCCTGCTAATGGAAGCATAGTAGTTACAGCTAAGTATGTGGCTGGAGATGACTTCTTAAAAGAGTATACTAATAAAGTTGTTTTAAAGGGTGCTCTTGCTGATGGTAATAATAATTTAGATACAACTAAAGAGTATGAAGCTACTGCTAAGTTTACAGTTAGTAATATTAAGTTAGTTGTTAATAAACTAGATGAAAAACAAAAACCACTAGATGGTTCAGAATTCACTTTATATAGTGATATGTCGCTTACTTCAGAACTTGCAAAAGGATTAGAATTTAATGGTTTATTCCCAGAAACTACGTATTATTTGAAGGAAACAAAGGCGCCTACAGGATACCAATTATTGAGTAAATCTTTGAAGGTTAGTGTTAATGCTTCAGGAGAAGTTGCAATTGAAAATTATCAAGTTACAAATGATGATGGAGTTGCTACAGTTAATGTTGTTAATAAAAAAATAGATGTTTTACCTAATACTGGTGGACTTGGAAATATAGTTTATGTATTGATAGGACTTATTGTTATAGGTGGAGCTTCTGCTTTAGCAATCTTATATATTAAAAAGAAAGATAAGGTGAAAAACAAATGAAAAGATTTAAAATAGTTTTAGTTTTATTCTTATTACTTAATTTTGTTTTTGTTCCAGTAGCTAATGCAGCTCCGCTTGGAACTATTACTGGTAATTATACTTATGGCGATATAAAGTTAAAAGATGTTAATGCTTCTTTATATTTGATTGCAAATGTAGAGACAACTAATGGATTTAGTTATACTTACCTTGATGATTTTAAAAATTTTGAAACAGATTTTGGTTCACTAAATACTGGAGAGTTGGAGCAATATACTTTAGAGCTAGAGAAGAATATAAAGGATAAATCAATAAAAGCTGTTAAAACTGTGAAAACTGATGAAGATGGAGAGTTTAATTTTTCAGAGTTAAACGATGGTTTATATCTAATTAGTGTTGAAGATTTAGAAGATGGAGATAATACTTATAAATCTTCTCCTTCTCTTGTTTTTATTCCAGCATATGATTCTATTACTAATGAGAATAAATATGATGTTTCTATTAATATGAAAACTGAATTAGTAGTAAAAGAGGATAATAGTAATGATTTTACTACTAATAATGGTAATGGGGCATCTGTTAAACTTCCAAATACTTATGATACAATTTGGATATATATAGGCGGATTTGGAATATCTTTAGTGTTGTTAATCTTGTTAGTATTATTTTTAGTATATAATAAGAAAAAGGGGAATAGTGATGAAAAAGATAAGAAATAAAATTTTATTTATTGGTTTGTTGTTTTTTGTAGCGGCTTTTTCTATTAGAGTTAATGCTGTTACAATAACTGTAAATAATTCTGTAAAAGGTACTTTAGATGTTAATAGTTCTTATGTGACAAATCAAGCACCTTTAACAGTTACTGGTATTCAATTAGGAGATAGATTTAAAACATATAAATTATTAGATGCATTTTATAACGAAAGTACAAATGCCGTTTCTTATGAATTTACTAATAGTTTTAAGAGTTATTTAGCTAGTAGTTCTTATAGTAGTTATACTGTTGAAGATTATTTTAAATTAACAAGTGGCTCAATAACAGATGGTTCTACTAAAACTACTTCAACGTTAGATAAGGTTGTTAGTGGGTATGTTTCTTATATAAAAAATAATTCAGTTACTGGATTTGATATGACTATGAATGGTGCAGTTGCAACAGCTACATTAGATGCTGGAGCATATTTGATTTTACCTACAAGTACTTCTAGAGTTTATGCAACGATGGTAGGAAATCTTGATTTTGAATCAAGTAATTCAGAGTGGACATTAAACGGAGAAACAATAGTTGCAAAAGTTAGTGATGCAGGAATTACAAAAAGCGTTTCTGATATTAATAATAAAAATTTGATGAATACTGCATTTACTTATACTGTAGTAGGTACAGTTCCACAATATCCTACTAATGCTACAAATAAAATTTATCGAATAGTTGATACTTTAAGTTCTGGTATTAGTTTTGATGAAATATCTAATTTTGAAGTTTTGGATGGAACTACTAAGTTGAATGTAGCAAGTAATGGAACAGTTACAAATGCTGCTGGAGTTACAGTTGCTACAATTGCAATTACAGGGCAAGTGATGACTGTAGAGTTTAATATCGATTATGTTACTAGTACAGCAGTTACAGTTATTTATAAAGCAAAACTTAATGATAAGGTTGTTTTAGGAGAAGTTGGAAATAATAATAGTGCTGTTTTAACTTATTCAAATGATCCTTATGGAACAGGGGTTAGTACAACTGATTCTGTTAAAGTTAATGTTAAAGCTTATGGTATAGAAATTTTAAAATATGATAATACTAATAAATCAAAGGTTTTGAGTGGAGCAGTATTTGATGTCTTTACTGATAGAGAATTAACTAATAAGATTGGTACAATAACAACTGATAATAACGGTATCGGTAGATTAAAAGGTGTTACTGAAGGAACATACTATTTAAAAGAAGTTAAAGCTCCTACTGGTTATCGTTTATTTACTCAAACTGTTGAGGTAGATGTTAAAACTGGTAATGCTTTAGAATCTGATACTACTGGATATTATAAAGCAGAAATATCAAATATTAAAAATGGAATATTACCATTTACTGGTGGTGATGGAACTTTATTTTATTCATTAGCAGGTTTATTAATAATTATTATTGGTACAGTTATAGCAATTAAAAATCAAAAGAAGAATACATTTAATGGATAAGATAAAAAATATATTTAAATCTCCACTAGTATTGTTTGTAATAGCAATATTAGTTGGAATTTTGGTTATGTGTATTCCAATTATTTCTAGTAATCTTAATTATAGGAAGTCTCTTGAAGATATTGATAATTATTCTACTGGTGTTTCTAGAAATTCTAATAAGATTAATGATGTTATTTTAGAGCAGGCAAAGAAGTATAATGATTCTGTAGTTGGTACAGACTTTATAGCTTCTTTTTCAGAGGATAGAGAAGAGAGTGCTGAATATTTAGGACAATTAAATGTAAATGATGATGGAATAATGGGATATATTAAAATACCAAGAATTGATGTTGAAATTCCAATATATCATGGAACTAGTTCTAAGACACTTCAAAAGGGGGTTGGCCACTTAGAGGGTAGTTCCTTACCAATAGGTGGTAAAGGTTCTCATGCAATTTTGTCTGGGCATAGAGGATTGCCATCTTCAAAGCTATTTACTGATTTAGACCAATTAAAAAAAGATGATATGTTTTATATTTATGTGTTAGATAAAGTTCTAGCATATAAAGTTGATCAAGTTAAGGTTATAGAACCTGATGATACTAGTGATTTGGCAATAGTTAATGATAAAGATTATATTACTTTAGTTACTTGTACTCCTTATGCTCTTAATACGCATAGATTGTTGGTAAGAGGAGAGAGAGTTGAGTATAATAAAGATGTTTTAACAAGTATTAAGCCTAGTAGAAAAATAACAATTACAGATATTATATTCTTTGGTGGTTTATTGTTGGCAGCTATTATTGTTGTTTTTGCAATCAGAAAAATTATTGTTCTTAGTACGAAAACTAAGAATGATGTTGAGGTTTTAGATGATAGTGTTGAAACATTGGAAGAAAATGTCGAAGTACTAAGTGATGATACTGAGATATTAGATGAAGTTGAAGTATTAGATATTTAAGTTGTGATATAAAAGGTTTAAGAATTATTTCTTAAATCTTTAATTTAAATAGATGGTGATTATATGATAAAGAAGTTTTTTGTATCTTTGGTTGTAATTATTTTATTTATTGTTATGATGTATTCATTGTATAATATAGTGATGTGGTTTAACGATAATAAAAAAACAAATGAATTAATTGTTAAAATTATAGAAGAAGTTTATACAGAAGAGGAAAATGAGATAGATTCTAAAATTGATTTTACTAAGTTATTTGAAGCTAATGATGAGACAGTAGGATGGATTGAAATAAAAGGAACTAATATTAATTACCCTATTGTAAGACATAAAGATAACAGTTATTATTTAAATCATTCCTTTGATAGGACTGTTAATGATGCTGGTTGGGTATTTTTAGATTTTAGAAATAATTTTGGTAATTTATCACAAAATAATATTGTTTATGCTCATGGTAGAGTTGATGGTAGTATGTTTGGAAGCTTGAAGAATATATACAATAAAGAATATTTTAATAGTGATGAGCATGATGTATATATTTATACTCCGTGTGGTGATTATGTTTTTGAGGTTTTTAGCTTTTATAATATAGAAACTACTGATGATTATATACAAACTTCATTTGAATCTGATACAGAATTTTTAGATTTTATTAAGATGTTGAAGAGTAGAAGTGTGAATGATTTTGATGTAAATGTTATGGCAGAAGATAAGATTATTACTTTATCTACTTGTTTTAATAATAAAGAGAAATTAGTTTTGCATGCTAAATTGAAAGGCATTTAAAATGGAAGAATTATATTTAAATATAATTCTTTTTAGTTGAAATAAATCTATAAAAGTCAATACTTTTAATAGTTTTTTGTTTTTGATATTATTAGTATTGAGGTGTTAATATGAATGAGATGATTATAAAAGAGATAGCAAATGATTTAAATATTACAGAGAATCAAGTTAATACTGTACTTACTTTGTTAAGTGAAGATAATACTATTCCCTTTATTGCGAGATATAGAAAAGAAGCAACAGGAGCACTTGATGAAGAAACTATAAGAAGTATAAATGAAGTTTATGAATATCAGGTAAATCTATTAAAAAGAAAAGAAGATGTAATTAGATTAATTGATGAGAAAGGTATGCTTACTGAAGAACTTAAAGGGCAAATTCTTGCATGTAATAAGTTAGTAGAAGTAGAAGATTTATATCGTCCATATAAGGAGAAGAAAAAGACTAAAGCGACAGAAGCTATTGCACTTGGTTTAGAGCCACTTGCTAAGATGATGATGACTTTTCCAACTACAGGTGATATAGAGAGTCTTTCTAAGAAATTTATTAATGATAAAGTTAAATCGACTGATGAAGCAGTAACTGGTGCTTGTTATATTATTGCTGAATGGGTAAGTGATAATGCTAGTTATAGAAAATGGATTAGAAGCTATTTTTATAAAAATGGAATTATTATGTCAAAGAAAAAGAAAGATTGTGAAGACGTTAATGGTACATATGAGATGTATTATGAATATAATGAGCCAGTTAAATGGATTAAACCGCATCGAATTCTTGCTTTAAACCGTGGTGAGAAAGAAAAAATTATTTCTGTTAGTATTGATATTAATAAAGATGAGATTCTTGCTTTCTTAGAGAAAAAATTAATTAAGAATGAAAAGAGCTTTGTAGTTAGTTATGTAAAAGGAGCAATAGCTGATTCTTATAAGAGATTAATTGGACCTTCAATTGAGAGAGAAATTAGAAGCGATTTAACTGAAAAGGGAGAAGAAGCAGCAATTGATAATTTTGGTAAAAATCTAGAAGCTTTACTTTTGACTCCACCAATGAAAGAGAAAGTTGTACTTGCATTTGACCCAGGATATGTTAATGGTTGTAAGTTAGCAGTTATTGATAAAACTGGAAAGTATTTGGATAGTACAGTTATTAAGCCGTTTTTAAATGGTAATACAGATGAGAGAATTCGTCTAAGTAAAGAAGTAGTTGTACAGTTAATTAAGAAGCATAGTGTTGATATTATTGCGATAGGTAATGGTACTGCTTCTCGTGAATCTGAGAAATTTTGTGCTGAAATGATTCGTGAGCATAACCTTTCTTGTAAATATGTAATTGTGAGTGAGGCAGGAGCATCAATTTATTCTGCATCTAAGCAAGCAATTGAAGAATTTCCTGATTTAGCAGTTGAAAAGAGAAGTGCTGTAAGTATTGGTAGACGTCTTCAAGATCCTCTTGCAGAACTTGTTAAAATTCCACCAGAGGGGATTGGTGTTGGTTTATATCAACATGATGTTAGTCAGAAAAAGCTTTCTAGTTCATTGGACTTTGTCGTTGAAAAGTGTGTTAATAATGTTGGAGTTAATATTAATACAGCATCAGCCTCACTTTTAAGTTATGTTTCTGGAGTTACTAAAGCAGCTATTAAGAAGATTATAGATTACCGTGAAAAAGTTGGTAAAATCATGTCTCGTGAAGAGATTAAGAAGAAAAAACTATTAAGTGAAAAGGCATATGAGCAAGCAGTAGGTTTCCTTAGAATAACAGAGGGAGATAATGTACTTGATGCAACAGCAATTCATCCAGAAAGTTATAGTATTGCACTTAAATTACTTGAGGAATTAGGATGTTCTATTAGTGATGTTGGAAGTTCTCAGTTAATTGAAAAACTTGATACTTTAAAACTTGAAGAACTTGTTTCTAAATATGAGACTGATATTTATACTTTAGAAGATGTTGTAGCATCACTTAAGAAACCTAATCTTGATCCAAGAGATGAGATGCCACAACCTATTTTAAAAAGTGATATTTTAGATATAAAAGATTTGCATGTTGGTGATAAGTTGCAAGGTACTGTAAGAAATGTAGTTGACTTTGGTTTATTTATTGATATTGGTTTACATGATGATGGTCTTGCTCATATTTCTAAGCTTTCTGATAAATTTATTAAGCATCCATCAGACTTATTTAGTGTTGGAGATATAGTTGATTGTTATGTTGATGATATTTCAATTGAAAAGGGAAAGGTAAGTTTAAGCTTATTACCTAGATAATTTTTATGAGTACTAAAGAAAAAAATAGTTCTGAACTAGAAAAGAAATTAGCAGAACTAGAAAATAGATATTTACAAATGGATTATGAATTGCTTCATAGTGCAGATGGTCGAAGACTTTATGATGAATTATTAGAAGAGATAGCTGAGGTAAAGAGACAGATTTTGGCTGCTAAGGTACCAGACTATACTAATGGAATATTAGATTTATATTTAATGGATGAAGCTGACAAGATAGGAAAAGAGTGTGAAAATTATAATATTGCGATTGCTGGTACTGGAAAAGTAATTGGATATGTTAGAGTTACATATGATGATATGAGTGATAATTTTCTTGGGAATATAGGTTATAAATTATCTAGTCAATATAGAGGAAATGGTTATATGTTACAAGCATTAGAAATTCTTAAAAAACCAATGCTTGCTAAGGGATTAGAAAAGCCAATCATAACTGTTAAGCCTAATAATGATTCTTCTATTAGAGTAATTGAGAAGTTTGGTGGAAGAAAATTAGAAAATGATGAGTGGTATGATGCTTATGAAGTTGATTTATTAGAAAAAGAAAGTAAAAATGTAAAATAAAAAAGCTAATTAAATGTTTAGCTTTTTTAGTATAATAAAGATATTTTTCGACCATTAGTTTCAATGAATCCTTCTATTTTTAAATATTTTATTTCTCTTGTCATAGCACTTCTATCTACTGATAGATAGTTTGCTAGTTCGGTATATGTTATAGGAAGTGTAAAGGTCTTACTTCCTTTTTTTTGTGATTGCATTTTAAAATATTCTAAGATTTTATCTCTTGTAGTTCTTTTTGTTAGAAGTTCTATACGATTGTTTTTATTAGTTACTTGTTCACTTAGGATTTTAATAAGATTTTTAATGAATATTATGTAAGAGTCAGTCTTGATAATATCATTGTTAGTAATTTGATTAAATTCGATATAGGTTATCTTTGTTTTTTCTTTAGTAATGCATGATATTTCTTCGGATTGTATTTGTGATATTAATGAACCAAATACTTCTCCTTCATGGAATTCTTCAATGATAGTTTTGTTACCATCATAATCATTATAAATTAGTTGGATATTTCCTTCTTCAATTATAGCAAAGAAGTCATCCATATAATTATTTGATAAGACGTCGACATTTTTACTATAACGAAGAGTAGTTGCTTTTAGAACATGAAGAAGTTTATCAATATTTTTTTCGGGAATATTTTTAAAAAGATTAGTCATTTAATTCACCTCTAATTGCATTTTAACATTTTTAAAATATTGTTGCAAATGCAACTTTTATTTGTTCGATTTACAATCTTTACATTAGATGTTTGACAGTTTAAAAAAAATAATATTTGTTGATTTTATTACGTTTAAAAATTATATTAAAAAAATATATTATAAAAAATGTAAAATGTTGCATTTGCAACAATAATAAATTACATGAAGAGTGTATAATTAATTTGTAATTTAGAAAAATTAAAGTGAGGTAGGATTTATGAAAGTAATAAAGCGCGATGGACATATGGTTGATTATTGCCCTGCGAAAATAGAAGAAGCAGTTGAGAAAGCAAATTTGGAAGTAGAAGAAGAAGACAGAGCTTCAAGTATACAAATTAAAAATATAATTAAATATATCGAAAGACTTGGAAAGAAAAGAATTCTTGTTGAAGATATACAAGATATAATTGAAATGAAATTAATGTCTATTGGTAAGTATGAACTTGCTAAGCATTATATTACATATCGTTATACTAGAGAATTAGTTCGCCGTAGTAATACAACAGACCAATCTATTAAGGAATTGATTGATGGTGAAAGTGAATATTGGAATACAGAAAATTCTAATAAAAATGCTAAGGTTGTTACTACTCAGAGAGATTATCTTGCAGGAATTACAAGTACAGATATTACAAGAAGTTTCTTATTACCAGAAGATATTGTACAAGCACATGATGATGGAATTATTCATTTCCATGATGCAGATTATTTTGCACAAAATGCACTACATAACTGTGATTTAATTAATCTTGATGATATGTTACAAAATGGTACTAATATTAATGGTGTAATGATTGAAAAACCACATAGATTCTTAACTGCTATGACAATTGCTACACAGCTTATTACTGCAGTTAATTCTAGTCAATATGGTGGATGTACTATTACACTTACTCATTTAGCTCCATTTGTTAGATCATCTCGTGAGTTTTATGAAGAAAAGTATAAGAAGAGAAAATTAACTAAAGCACAATGTGAAAAATTTGTTAAAGAAGATTTAGCAAAGGAAATTACTGATGGTGTTCAAACTTTCCAATATCAAATTAATTCAATGACTACAACAAATGGTCAAGCTCCATTCTTAAGTGTTTGTATGTATTTAGGTGAAACTGAAGAATATAAAGAAGAACTTGCAATGATTATTGAAGAAGTTTTAAAACAAAGAACTGAAGGTATGAAAAATGAAAAAGGTGTTTATATTACACCAGCATTCCCTAAACTTTTATATGTTCTTGAAGAAGATAATATTAATCCAAAAAGTAAGTATTATTATTTAACAGAGCTTGCTGCAAAATGTACTGCAAAGAGAATGGTTCCAGATTATATTTCTGAAAAAATTATGAAAGATTTGAAGAAAAATGAACTAGGTGAAGGTGATTGTTATCCATGTATGGGATGTCGTTCATTCTTAACTCCTGATAGAACTATTTCTCAAGGTAATGTTGCTAAAGCTAAGAATTATGTTGAAGGTAAAGGTAAATACTATGGTAGATTTAACCAAGGTGTTGTTACTATCAACTTAGTTGATGTTGCTTTATCAAGTGATAAGGAAATGGATGATTTTTGGAAGATTATGGATGAGAGACTTGAGTTATGTCACAGAGCACTTCAAATTCGTCATAAGAGGCTTTCTAAAGTTACAAGTGATGTTGCACCAATTTTATGGCAACATGGAGCTTTAGCTAGACTTGATAAGGGTGAATCTATTCATGATTTATTACATGGAGGATACTCAACAATTTCTTTAGGATATGCTGGTCTTTATGAATGTGTTAAATATATGACAGGACATTCTCATACTGATAATGGAAAAGGTAAAGAGTTTGGTCTTCAAGTTATGCAACATATGGTAGATAAGTGTAATGAATGGAAAGAAGAAGAAAATATTGATTACAGTGTTTATGGTACTCCAATTGAAGCTACTACATATAAGTTTGCTAAATGCTTAAAAGATAGATTTGGTGTTATCAAAGGAATTACTGATAGAAATTATATTACAAATAGTTATCATGTTCCTGTATTTGAGGAGATAGATGCATTTACTAAATTAAGTTTAGAGAGCGAATTCCAAAAATTATCACCAGGTGGAGCAATTAGTTATGTTGAGACTGCAAATTTAACAAATAATATAGATGCGGTTATGGAAGTTATAACATTTATTTATAACAATATCATGTATGCTGAACTTAATACTAAGAGTGATTATTGTCATGAGTGTGGATACACTGGAGAAATCTTAATCGATGATAAGCTTGAATGGTATTGTCCTAATTGTGGTAATAGAGATCATGATAAATTGAATGTAGCAAGACGTACTTGTGGATATATTGGGTCAAATTTCTGGAATAAAGGCAGAACTCAAGAGATTAAAGAACGTGTTGTTCATGTAGATAATAAGGATGCGTAATTATGAGATATAATAAAATTAGAAAGATGGATATAGCAGATGGCCCTGGTGTCAGGGTCTCTATATTCTTACAGGGATGTACTTTTAATTGTAAAAATTGTTTTAATCCAGATACTCACGATTTTAATGGTGGAGAAGAATTTACTGATGAAACTATTAAAGAGGTTTTGGATTTGTGTGATAAAGATTATATTAAAGGATTGTCAATTCTTGGAGGAGAACCAATGCATCCTTTTAATATAAAGGGAACTATAAAGCTTGCGAAAGCATTTAAAGAAAGATTTCCTGAAAAAACTATTTGGTCTTGGAGTGGTTTTTTAATGGAAAACATAATTGATAAAGAAATATTTAATTACTTAGATGTATTAGTAGATGGGCAGTTTGTAGAGGAACTTAAAAATCCTTCTTTAAAATGGGCTGGTTCTGATAATCAAAGAGTTATTAATGTACAAGAGACCATTAGATGTGGTGAGATTGTATTGTATACTGGTGATGAGAGCTTTGTCTTTAGTGAAAGAGAAGTTTCTTATGCACACTAATATATGTTTAATTGGAAGTACTAGGTTTGAAGAGCTATTCAGGCAATTAGAATATGATTTGTCTATAAACGGATATATTGTCTTATCACCACTTGTTTATAATCAAACTGGTGAAAATCCTGGCTGTGGAATAGAAGAAAAAAAGATTTTAGATTTAGTACAAAGAGAGAAAATAAGACAGAGTGAAATTGTTTTAGTAGTAGATAAAGATAGTTATATTGGAGATTCTACTAAGAAACAAATTGAATATGCAGAATTATTAAATAAAAAAATTATTTATTATAGTAAAGATGATTTAAGTATTTTGATAGGAGGTTAATAATGGAAAAAGTTAGAGGTTTTGAAGTAGCAAAAGGTTGGGAAGATAAGAATATTAATATTCCTGTTAGAAAGACTGCTCATTCAGCAGGATATGATGTAGAGGCAGCTGAGGATATAGTAATTCCTAAATTTGTCCCTGGAATTAAACCTACTTTAATTCCAACAGGATTGAAAGCTTATTGCATGGAAGACGAGTGCTATTTATTATTAAATAGAAGTAGTGGTCCTAAAAAAGGGGTTATATTAGCAAATAGTGTTGGATTAATTGATAGTGATTATTATGAAAATCCAGATAATGATGGTCATTTCTATTTTGCCTATTTTAATTGTAGTGATCATGATATTGAAGTAAAAAAAGGTGATGTTATTGGACAAGTAGTATTCCAAAAATATTTAGTTGTTGATAATGATCAAGCTGATGGTGTTAGAGTTGGAGGATTTGGCTCTACTGATAATAAATAAGAGTAGTTGAAAAACTATTCTTTTTTTGTCGTATGAAACTTTTTTCTAGTTGTGTCGAATAGATAGAAAGATTTTTATTTTCGATTTATATTATAGCTGGAAGGAGGAAAAATGGATACGCTCTTAGACTATGAAGGGTTAATATATAGTATTATAAATAAGTATCCTAAGAGATTTGAAAGAGATGATTTGTATCAGGTTGGAATGCTTGGATTAATAGATGCTTACAAGCATTTTGATTCTAGTCAGGGTACTAAATTTTCCACTTATGCATATTACTATATAATAGGCGAAGTTAATAAATATATTCGTGAAAGTAGTAGTTTGAAAGTTAGTAAAAATTTAATTGATTTAAAGAAGAGCATTATAAAGGCTAAAGAGGTCATATCTCAGAGAATTGGAAGGGAGGCAACTAATGTAGAAGTAGCTGTATATTTGGAAGTAGAAGAAGAAATGATTGATATGGCAATGCAAGCGACTGATGAGATGGAGTCTATTGATAATGTTTGTAATGTAGTAAAAACTTATGATGATACAAGTCCTGAAGTTTTAGATTTAAGAAATGAGATTATGAATTTGCCGAGTGAAGAAAGAAATCTTATTTTAGCAAGATATTATGAAGAATTAACACAAAGAGAGACTTCAGATATTCTTGGGATTAGTCAGGTTCAAGTATCAAGATGTGAAGCAAAGATTTTACAAAAACTTAGAGATAGGTTATAAGCTATTTTTTTGTATAATCTTTTTTTATTTGGTTAAAATACTAATGGTGATTAAGATGAGGAATACAAAATATGATAAAATTGCGGATGTTCATAAGGCTCCAGAAGATAGGATGAAGAATGCTCTTGTAGCGTTCGTATCTGGTGGAGTTATGGGAGTATTAGGTGAAGGTATGATTGAATGGCTATGTTGTTATTTTCATATGGCTAGAAGTGATGCAGGAATAGTAATGATTGTTACATTTATTTTTCTTGCAAGTTTATTTACTGCTTTAGGTTTTTTTGATAAATGGGTAACAAAGTTTAGATGTGGATTGTTAATTCCAATTACTGGATTTGCACATTCTATGACGAGTAGTTCTCTTGATTATAAGAGAGAGGGACCAATATATGGAATTGGTTCTAATATGTTTAAACTAGCTGGCTCTGTTATAATTTACGGAATAGTATCAGCATGGTTCTTTGGAATGGTAAGATATATTATAGGAGGAATAGGATGACTTTCAATTATAAAAATGTTTATATAGATGAAACTGCTACTGTTTGTGGTCCATATGAAAAAAGTGGTCCCTTAAGAAAATATTTTGATAAAACTTATGATGATTTATATTTTGGAGAGAAGTCATGGGAAAAAGCAGAGATAAAATTGGTAAAAGATGCACTAGTTATGATAATGAAAAAAAGTGGTATTAATAAAAGTAGTATTGATTTAGTAATAGGTGGTGATTTACTTAATCAAATTACAGCATCTACTTATGGAGCTAGTGGAGTTGGTAATAGTTTTATTGGAGTATATGGTGCTTGCAGTAGTAGTGTTTTGGGAATGATTATTGGAGCTAATTTTATAGAGGGAAAATTTGTTTCTAATTGTGCATGTCTTGTTTCTTCTCATAATATGAGTAGTGAGAAACAGTTTAGATATCCAACAGAATATGGAGCTCCACGACCAGGGAGTGCTACTTTTACAGCAACAGGTGCAGCGTGTTGTATGTTAACTAATGAGAAGAGTGATGTGAGAGTTGAATCAGCAACGTTAGGAAAGATAATTGATTATGAACAAGATGATCCTAATGATATGGGGAGAGTTATGGCACCAAGTGCAATTGATACTTTAGTTAGGCATTTTGAAGATACTGGTAGAAATCCAAAGTATTATGATTTAATTGTTACTGGTGATTTAGGAAAATATGGAAAAGAAATAGTTAAAGATTATTTACTTAATACATATGATTTAGATTTAAATGATAATTATAATGATTGTGGAGTAATGCTTTATGATTTGGAAAATCAAAAAGAGGTTAAAGCAGGAGGAAGTGGTCCAGTATGTAGTGCTTTGGTTACTTATTCTTATATTTATCATTTGATGAAGGAAAAGAAATTAAAGAGGGTATTAATTTTAGCAACAGGTGCATTATTCTCGCCATTACTTGTTTACCAAAAAGAAAATATTAATTCTATTTGTCATGCGATTAGTTTGGAGGTGGTATAATGCTATTGTTTAATTCTTTCTTATTTTGTGGATTTGTTTGTATGATTTCCCAAATAATTCTTGATAATAGTAAATTGACTGTTGGACATATTACAAGTATTTTGGTTGTGGTAGGAGCGTTTTTAGATAGTTTTGGAATTTATGACGTAATTATAAAGGTGGTTGGTGGAGGAGCTCAACTTCCGATTACTAGCTTTGGACATTCATTGATACATGGAGCTTTAGCTCGAGCAGAAAGTTTAGGATTCATGGGAATATTTATGGGAATGTTTGATTTAACTGCTGCAGGTATCACTTCAGCAATAATCTTCTCATTTGTTTTAACGTTATTTTTTAAGCCTAAAAATTAGATATAAAAAAATAAAATAGATAGTGATATTTTATTTTTTTTGTTTTATAATTAAATGTAAGAATAGAGGTGTGTTTATGGTTATTGTGTATTATGTTTTTCTGGTGGTCATTTTAGTTTCTTTTGTGACAGGAATTATTCTTACTATAATAGAGAATAAGAAGACTAAATCTTCTGATATAGATACTGTAAAGCATAATGAAAATCAAGTAAATAATAATTCTCTAGATACACAATTTAATAACCAAGCATTTTCTCCAACATATAATCAAATGATTAGTCCAATCAATAGTCAGAGTTTAACCTCTAATCAAGTAAGTAGCCAAGATTTTAACTCAATTACTTCGCAAACAAGTAGTCCTTTATATGAACAATTTAATAACATAAATGTTAGTCCAGAACCTTTACAAGTAAATAATCAAATTGCTCCTTCAATAAATAGTTCTTTTAGTAGTAGTCAAACAAATACTTTCTATGATGAACCAGTAATTATTAAAGTTATTAATCAAGAAGATAATCTAGAAAGTAACAAAACAAATAACTTAATGGATGATGAAGTATTATGATTAAAAAAATATTATCTTTTTTTTCAAATATTTTGAAGACAATATTTGTAGGGTTCTGTTATGATTGTTTATTGTTGTCAAAAGGATTTTTTTTCTTTTGTTGGTTGCCTTTTCATTTGATTAATAAATTGTTTAAGAATAAAATTTTTGTTTGTATAGAAAAATACTTTAAAGAAAGACAGGATGATTCTCTTTCATTCTTGTTTGTAACTTTATTTTTCTTATTAGCAATGTTTATGTATACTTATTTGTATAATGATAGTAAAGTTGTTTATGTTAAGGATTCTGGTTCTGTAGAGGAAGTAAAAGATGATGAAGAAGGTGGGAAAGATACTTCTAATAATAGTGAAGTATCAAAAGAGATATCTGGTACTAAAATGGAGACTAATCTGTATAAGAAATATGGAAATACTAAGATAGAAAATATAAATTTTAGTGAATTGCATGAGGTTAATAATGAAGTAGTTGCTTGGTTAATAGTTGATGGTACTAATGTTAATTATCCTATAGTTCAGACAGTTGATAATGATTATTATTTAAATCATAATATAAAAGGTGAAACAAAAGTAAGTGGTTGGACTTTTATGGATTTTAGAAATGCAAAAGAAATGAGTGACGCTAATACGATTTTTTATGGACATAACTTGCTTAATAAGACAGGTTTTGGTAGTTTGTCTAATATATTTACTGATAAGTGGTTTAAAAATTCTAATCATAAAATAATTGTTGTTACTGAGAATAAAAAATATACATATGAAATTTTCTCGTGTTATGTAATAGAACCAGAAGTTTACTATTTGCAGAATAATTTTAATACTAATAGTGAATATCAGAAATTTTTGGATTTACTTGTTAGTAGAAGTAATTATGAGTTTAATGTTAATTTGACTACAAATGATAAGATAATTACATTATCTACTTGTACCGAAGATAATAAAGGTAGAAAGGTAATTCATGCGAAACTAATTGATTGAATTTAAAATAGGAAAGTATATAAAAAGAACTTTCCTTTTACTTTTCAATATTAGAAAGTTCTATTATTTTTGCCATATCATCATCTTTTGCCATAATATTACGATGATTTACTCCACATGATTGGCATTTATAAACAATTTTAAATGTATCTTTAAATTTTTCTATTTGTATTGGTTTTAAGAGACCTTTGCAAGTATTTTCTCTGTCTCCGGGGTTTATATCTACATGTTTTGAATAAAGACAGTAGGGGCAATGGTCTCTTGATGAGTAGCCTAATGGTTTTACTTCTTGATGACAATTTTCACAGATGAAACCTTCATCTAGTTCATTGAATCTCTTCATTTTATTTTCCTTTCCTTTATAATTAATTATTAATTTTATTTTTTTTAATTATATCATAATATTACCATGAATTTGAAAGTTGTGATATAATTTTGATAGTTCGGAGTGATAGTATGGATTTAGATTTTAAAATTAATGATTTTGAAGGACCTTTAGATTTATTATTACATTTAATTAAAGAATCTAAGATGGATATAATGAATATTGAGATTGAACTTATTACTAAACAATATGTTGATTATTTAAATAGTCAAGAGAGAATGAATTTAGAAGTATCTTCAGAATATTTGGTTCTTGCTTCAGAATTATTAGAGATAAAGTCTAAGATGTTACTTCCTAGTACTAAAACTGAAGAGGCTGAAGAGGAGATTGATCCTCGAGAAGAACTTGTTAGTAGGTTATTAGAATATCAAGTATATAAAGATATTACTAGGGTATTACAAGAGAAAGAGTTATTAAGAAAAGATATTTATACGAAAGCACCGGAAAATATTAATAATTATATTGATGAAGTACATGAGATACATGGTGAGGCTTCTGTTGAGGACTTAATTAATGCTTTTAAGAAATATTATCAGCGAAAAATAGATAGTAAGCCTTTAAAAACAAAAGTAACTGTAAATGAAATTAGTGTTTCTTCTAGGAGACATGATATTAAGAGAATTTTAAAAAGTAAAAAAAGAATATCATTCTTTGAGCTTTTTCCTGTTGTTTCAAAGGAGTATGTTGTTGCAACATTCTTAGCAGTGCTTGAGATGGCTAAGAATAGGGAACTTGTTATTACTCAGAATGGAACTTTTGATGATATAGTATGTGAGGTGGTTAGTGGTGAATAAAGCTGTATTAGAGGGATTATTATTTGTAGTTGGTGAGGATGGTTTAACATTAGATCAAATGACTGATGTATTAGAAATTGATGAAGATAATGCAAAGGAATTAATAAGGGAACTAAAAAAAGATTATGAAGCAGATAATCGAGGACTTAGAATTGATTTTTTAGGTAATAGATTTAAATTAACTACGAAGTTTGAGCATAAGGATTATTATCAAAAATTGATAGAAAATCCTGAGTCTAATGTTTTGAGCCAAGCTGCTCTTGAAACGTTAGCTATTATTGCGTATAATGAACCAATTACTAGAGTTCAAATTGATGCAATAAGAGGAGTGGGAACTACTTCTTTGCTTAGAAAATTAGTGGCTAAAGGTTTTGTAAAGGAAAGTGGTAGAAGTGAGTTGCCAGGAAGACCAATTCTTTATGAGACAACACATGAATTTTTAGATTATTTTTGTCTTTCTTCAATTGAAGATTTACCGAAATTAGAAGATATTATTGAAGAAGTTAGTGAAGAGGATACTGATGATGAAAATTCTGATTTGTATACATCAAAATATACTGAAAGTTCATCTGATATGGTAGAGGCTTAAAGATAAAATTTACTATTTTTGTTGATTTTGGATAAATGTATGGTATAATCAATTTGTACCTTGCTTCCATGGCGGAATTGGTAGACGCGGCAGACTCAAAATCTGCTTCTAGCAATAGAGTTCCGGTTCAAGTCCGGATGGAAGCACCAGTATGCCGAAATAGCTCAATTGGTAGA